>ERZ779852.38-NODE-38-length-133307-cov-7.566513_pt1 | contig 133307 bp, 97 predicted proteins | sample MGYA00511559_ERZ779852 | MGnify/ENA primary metagenome ERZ779852 (study PRJEB29588, sample SAMEA2157977) | human gut metagenome | biome: human gut; feature: human-associated habitat; material: faeces | place: Denmark | collected 2008/2010 ...
CCAACGAGACTACTCCCTGGGAAACCGGTTACCGGGATACAAACTTTGACCTGATCGCAAGATTATTCTCGGGAGTGCCCAAGTGACACTTTACGCTGCTAAAGTAGGTGTTTAGCGAGCTAAAGTAGATGTTTAGCGGGCTAAAGTAGGTGTTTAGGAAACGCAAAGAGGGACATGTGAAACTTCGGTTTTGCTTTCACACCACCCGTTTTTTAAAGGAATTCCCCGTAAAGCCTTCACGCTTTCACCTCGTTGCAAATCGTTGGTTTCAAACGACTTAGGGTGAAAGATAAGGTTTCACGGGGAATTTTGTTGAGTGTGTGTTTATGAGGGAACTAGTTGCCTATTTCCGAAATATGCGCTATTACAGCCGCATAGAAATTTCTACCCATAAATTCAAAACTGCATTCAAATTTATGTTCTAAACCACTTTCTGTTTCTTGCTCAGAAAAGTTGTAGTGATACTCTGGCCGATATTTCAAAAAGTCGATAAGGCGTCCATCTATTGCTAAGAACTGGTCATAAACCACCAGGTCTATCTGATATACAACACATCCATCCCACATTATTGTTGGACCTTGATAATTAAAATTATATCTCCTATAACCGCGAATGTCTTTAAAATACCATCCGGTTTGTCGTTCGGTAGTTTCCCATTGATTATTGGAAGGTATATCTGTAGCTAATATGAAACTATTCTCTTCATACAATTTACTTACAAGATATTCATCCCATTTTCCTGCTTCGCTGTAAATAACATCATCTCCAGAATTTGCTGAAACAGCATCTAATGAAGTAACTTGTATATTATAAAAATAAACATTAATACTGTCATTTACATTATTGTGACTGAACTGTAAATTGATATTAGCTCCATTTTCTAGAGCATAAGAACCACCATCAGGACTCATAAAAGTACCCATTCCCACCATATGCCCATTATCAACAAACTCATCTGTAAAGACCTCACCATTGCTGTAATATCTGTCTCTATATACTTTGGCGTAATATAACAAAGGCAGATTATGATGAGCTTCTTCCCACACATATCCGGTACGATATTCCACTCTTACAAGTTCGGGCTCTTCCTTCCACGTTACAATTGCACCGATGTAGGACGCCACTATTTCAGTGGTCTGCACGTTCTCGTCCGCCGTGCCCACATAGACGGTCTCCAGCTTAATGGGTACCCTGACTTCATAGAAAGTAGTGTCCGCCATTTCGCCTGTGGCGGTCGAGAGTTCGCTGACGGTCGCCGCGCTTGGGATGGTAGCATTCTGCTTCAGGTAAGGCATTTCAATTTCATTATTCTCCACGTCCGTTGCCGTATAGATTTCGTAGGACATCTCCAGCTGAAGATGTTGTGTGCCGAGTTCGAACCGCTGGGTGGCAGAATAGAGAAGCGGATTCTCACCGCTGGGGTTGAACACAAAATTCTGACTGGCAGGAACTCCCTCCAGATCTTCTTTCGCCTGGACGTAGAGTGTGTCCGTCTCTGCGGACAGGCTGATCCGTGCTTCGGGCTCACAACTCAACTGGTTGCCGTAGGCGTCGGTGTATGTGCTGGTCTGCTTGAACAGCAGGCCCATCGTCTCGCCGGGATTGGCCACGAAAGGCGAAGAGGTGCTGGCGGTTCCGCCCGTCGCCTGTATCGTATGGGATAGTTCCTTCACGGGTTCTGACAATTCGATTTCGGTTGTTACCGCTCCCCGGTAGGTGACGGAGAAAGTAAGGTTCTGCTTGCTGGCCTCCCTGGTGTTCATGCACTCCACGTCAAGGTTGAAGATGGCGTTCACCTCATACCACGTCGTGTCGCTGACGCTTGCCCGGGTTTGGGGAAGCGGCTTTACGCTGATGCTCCTGATCACGGTCCGTGTCCTTTCCCCTTCATCACTGGCACCCGCATTCCCGAACACAGCCTCATGGGGCATTGCGTAGGGCATTTCGACATTACCGTCAGCTGTCGCATAGGTGTAGGTTTCGTACGACAGGTCGAACTGTACGGATTGGGAACCTATCTGGAACTTTTGCAGGGTCCTATTGGTGACAGGAGACTGTCCCTCCTGCGAGGTCTGCACCTCTGCCTTTTCCTGTATGGCGGTCAGCTGCTCCAGTTTGTCGGCATAGACCGTATCCAGTTCGGCAAACAGGCAGATGGAGGCCTTCGGTTCACATTCGAACACAGTTCCTTCGGAATCCGTATATTTGCTCTTCTGGCTGATGGTCATACCGAGCGTGTCCCCCTGGGCAACTTCTATCGGAGAAGTGCCGGTTCCGCTTCCCGTTCCCCCTTCGGTACTGATTTCAAACGATACTTCCCCCTTCTCGTCCGTCGGTGTCGGGTCTGGTGACGCAGGATTATCGTCGCCACACGAGACCAGTGCGAAAGCTGCCAGAAACACAAGCAGGCACCCGGCCAAACCTCTCATTCTAATACATCCCATTGTTTTCATAAGTATGTCAATTTATATTTGTTTTGTCCCAATCGTCCTGCGCAGGCAGGGTGTCGCTTTCCCATAAAAGGCTGCCATCGTAGCTGCGTATCTGCCAGGTGCTGTCCACCCGGATGCAAAGGGCGTGTTTCCCTTGCTGTACTTGTTCGGAACGGAGCAGCAGGTCGTAACGGGGAAAGTAGAGTGTGGTGGTACGATACTTGGTACCGATGTAATATCCGCGTTTGAAGCCGGTAAACGTATCGAACTTTCCGATTCGTGTGCCGTCGGTCTTCCATACTTCAAAGCTGTATGTCCCCTTTTGGGCGACGATGAAACAACTGTCTGCAGTGACAGACAGGTAAGATCCGGGCTGTATCAGGATTTGCCCGTCCGCAATGCGCCTTACGCCTTTCAGGATTTCACCCTTTTCACCGGTTTCGGCAAAGCAGATGAACTGGTCGTTCAGTTGGCATTCCTGTTGTTTGGGCCGACAACTAATACATGCCAATAATAAAAAGGCAAAAATAATATGTCTTTCCATTTTTATTACATATGTTTAACTGCAAATGTATGATAAAAAAATCAAAATACAATTTTCTTTTCTAAAGAAAATCGAAAAATAGAAATGGCTTGTCAACTAAAAGAGTAATAAGGAAGACTACTTCTAGCTTATTTCGATCCTTCCCTTTCTTGAAAAAGCCCCGCAGATTTCTGATTTTTTTCTGAGAAAAAGTAGCGAAAGAAGCTGATAATCAAACAATATACAAATTTCTCAGAAATCCGCGCGGCCCCCTGTCATTGTTTTTCGGACATATTCTCTTTACCTTTGCTCAAGTATAAATTCAAAGGAATATGACAAGAAAAAACTTATTAAGAAAAGCATTATCCGGACTGTTGATTCTGACATTGGCCGGATGTCATCCGGGGAAAGAAAAAACGCAGGAAAAATGCCAGACTCTCCAGATAGAAACGGAAACAGCAGCCGGCAGCATCCGCCTGTCAGAAGTGGCAAACGGCTCACTGGTTGTTCTGCCCACCTCCGATTCATTACTGCTCAGTGAAATAAACCAGATTCATCTGAAAAAAGATTTTCTATATGTAGCGGATCCGTCTGCCGTATATAAATTTTCTTTATCCGGAGAATGTCTCGGTGCAATCCACCGCCAGGGAACAGGACCGGAAGAATATGCAAACGTAAGTGATTTTCAGACCGACGGTGAACATGTGTGGGTATTGAGCCGCAACACGCAATGCATAAACAGCTATTCATGGGACAACAGTTGTACCAGCCGCATCAATTTGGACCTCTGGATGGAAAACATCTGTCTGACAGACAGCAATACCCTATACATTTATACAGGCAATGACATGAGTAAGGATAACCGGTTCCAGCTTCATGCCTTGTCACTGAGTGATTCAAGCTCCACGCATCACTTCCTGCCTGTTGACAAGGCCAAAGCCCAATATCTGTTTGTAAAGTCAAAGAACATTTTCCAGCAGAACGGATCGCACACCTACTTTACCCAGCTGTTCAACGACACCGTCTACAATCTGAACGCTGCAGCCTGTACCCCTGCATTTGTACTGAACTTCTCAGGCAAGAATATTCCGTCTTCTTTCTACAACCAGCCCTATGAACACATCATGGAGTTCTTTGAGAAACTGCATCAGGAAGACCGCTTTGCATACGGAACAGACTGTTTTCTGGAAACAGACAAAAACTACTGGGCCGGCTATTTCTACAAGAAGCAATACCGGATGTCCATCCTTCCCAAATCAGCTGACGGAAAGCAAATCTGTTTCGGTACACTTCTGGTTGACCAGCTATATGATTATCCGGTCAATCTGACGGATGTAACATTGTTTGTCCAGGATAACGGACAGATCGTCCTTCCTTTACAGCCAGACGACATCATGGAATATGGCCGCACGCATTTATCCCCGTCCCAGCAACAGGAACTTGCAGACAAACTTCACTATACAGACGACCAGAATCCGGTGCTACTGCTCATCCGGACCATCTGAATCGAAACCTCATCCATTCGTACAACCTAAAAAAACAAATTCTATGAAATCAATACAACGCAACACACTCCTCATCATATTTATGGTCTTGGCGGTATGTCTTCCCTCATGCAAACAGGAAGGAACCGGTGAGAAATGGCAAAAACAACGGAATGAAAAAACAGATGTCAGAAACCGGATCCGGGAAATCAGTATGGAAGACGTACTGATCGGAGCCATGGCCAAACCTTATGTTTTCGATGATTATCTCATCATAGCTGACTACCGCTCCATGGAGAAAATGGTACACATCTTCAACAAGAACACATTTGCTCCCTTATGCAGTTTCGGAGATCCCGGACAGGGCCCCAAAGAAATAACCGTCCTCGGAACAGTGGCATGGAATCCGGAGAAGCGGGAACTGTACGTGACGGATCACGGCCAGCTCCGCATTCTCGGCTATCAACTCGACAGCCTGCTCCAGAATCCCGAATACGAACCATTTGTCAAGCTGAAACTGAACGGTATGAACTTCCCGAACGATTATTGCTACATCAACGATACACTGGCTTACGGCTCTTTCATCCAGCCCACCTCCTCTTCCACTTTCCTGCAGACCAGCGGCAAATGGAACATGCAGACGGGAGAAATCAAGCTCACGGCCTACACCCATCCGGCCGACCAGAAAAAACGTATCAGTTACGCCGTTTCTCCAGCCAGCCAGACGCTGGTGGAATGCAATGGCAGATATGATCTGATCAGTCTCTACAACCTGGAAGGCGAACTGCAATGCAATGTCTACGGTCCCAACTGGGATGAAAGCGGAGACAGAAAAAAACATTTCTCACAGGTTCAGATCTGCGGAGACAAGATCATAGCCTTATACTCGGGACAAGACTGGAACAAAGGCAATCTGGGGGAAATATTTCATGTGTTCAACATAAAAGGCGACTATCTGAAAACCCTGGTTGTAGGCCGTCCCATCAACTACTTCTGCTACGATAAAGACAACAACCGGATCATCATGAATCTGGACGATGAAATCCAGTTTGCTTATCTGGATCTGGAAGGGTTATTGTGAAAAGTATGACAGAAAAAATGATTATGCTTTGCTGTATCCATTTAAGTTAGTCCCTGTTTAAGAATAGATTGCAAAACTCATTCAGTTGCTGCTGCATGCGTTCCTGTGGAATGAGAATGCGCTTATATTCAGCAATCATGGTAGGGCTCATGCTTCTGCTCATGGCATATTCTACTACTACCCGGTCTGCTTCCGGACAGAGTATAATACCGATAGAAGGGTTCTCGTTAGACCGTTTAACATCCCGATCGAGTGCTTCCAAATAGAATTCCAACTGTCCAAGATCACGAGGATGGAACTTCGTCTTTTTCAATTCCACAGCAACTAATGCCTGTAAGCCACGATGAAAGAATAATAGATCAGCCTTGAATGTAGATGTTCCTATATTAAGACGATATTCCTGATCCATGAATATAAAGTCTTTTCCAAGTTCAAGAATAAACTGCTTCATATGTTCTATCAGGCCATTTTTTAGCTTTGTTTCGCTATGCTTTTTCGGCAGATTAAGAAAATCTACGAACAGGGTGTCTTTGAACATGACTGGCGCATTAGGATATCTTTCCAGTAATCCTTTTGACATATTGTCCTTGCTTCCTAATAATCCTGCATAAGTCTGATTGGAAATGCAACGTTGGAGCTCTCGTTTTACTAAATGCTCTTTATTGGCATAGAGTATATAAAACAACCGTTCTTCGTCGCTTTTACATCGGCATAATATTTCTATATGATTAGTCAAACTCGTTAACTCCAATATCTTAGGCATTTGTCCAATTGCTGGCTGGACAAATTGTGCAGTTTTTGGCTGCACAATTACAGGTATTTTCTGTTTATGGTCGCTCGCTTCAATTTGTGCAGTTTTTGGCTGCACAAATTCAGTATTCAAATATTGTCTTATTGTTGCTATGAACGTTTCTGATGAATACTCATCATAGAACATTACCATATTGTAAATATTTCTTTTACTATATCCTTTGATGTCAGGGCGTTGGGAACGTATATATTCAGACAGTTGCGAAACAACCTTGCTTCCCCATTCTTCGCTCTTCAGTTTAGCAGATACATATCCACCTACATGCCATGCTGTGAGTAGCAGCTCTTCATTGACGGCTCTTGAAGCATTACTTTTATGTTGGAGAATAATATTTATGATTTCTCCGAATTGCTGTTCTATTGATATTGCGATGTCGTTATTTTTCATACGCTTAATCTTAATTTATGTTTGCAAGCAGCTTCTCAAGTTCTGCTACTGCTGAACTAATAGTTATACTTTTCTCTTTTATTTCAGCCATCAACTCTGCCAAGGAATAGTCATAAGATCTATCTTTTGCCTTGCTTTTTCTTCTGGTGTCATAATTCCGATCAAACTGCCTTTCTTTTATTTAATTTTGTTCCTAGATGCAATTATATTACGCAAATATAAGGAATTATATTCCAAATCTCAATTTGTTTTCTCATTTTTACTGAGAAGTCAGTAATCCAGCTCTTCAGGCTAAAACATATGGTCGTTGAAGCTGGATTATGCGGTCATTAAGGCTTCATTATGCGTTCGTTACAACTGAATTGTGCAGTCGTTTCAGCTGAATTGTACGGTTATACTGATTATCGGTTGCCTTATTTTATAGAAACAAATTCTTTGAATTATAATAAAAAATTCATAATTTTGATTTTTAAAACACAGGTAAACGAAATACGTGAAAACTTATCACATAATTATACCAATACATAAAACAGTAAAATCAGATCAAAAAAATAGGACGCTAAAAGAAACAGATGGACAATCATTATTATCAAATGGATGATAAGGCTTTGTGGGCAGAACTAAGACATGGAAATATTGATGCCTTAGAGATACTATATAGAAGACATTATTCATTACTTCTTAATTATGGAATGAAATGTACTCCTGATGATGATATGGTTCGAGACTGTATACAGGAACTATTTGTAAAACTGGCCAAAAGCACAAAACTCTCTGAAGCAGAATCCGTACGTTCCTATTTATTGAAATCTTTACGGAACATGATCAACGACAAATCCACTTCCGCAAGTTTTCAATCTGAATGTTTTGCTTTTAATGACAATGCCTTTACAAGCATAATAGATGATGATTCTTTCGATAAGATATTCGGTAAAAGTGATGAGGATCTATACAGGAAAAAAGCTTTGAAACAGGCTTTAGCCCAATTAACACCACAACAGAAACACATACTCTACCTCAGATATATAAAAGAATTATCACACAAGGAGGTTGCAGAAATAATGAATATGAACGTTCAGTCCTCCATGAATCTTTTATCACGAAGCATATCAAAACTTAGAGAAATCATGAATTCAAATACAATCACTCTACTTTCCTTTTTACAGTGGATGCATATTGTATTGAAATAATCTTCAATGTTCCCCAAACTAGCATATATATTTTTACGGATATATATACTAGTTTTTTCTTTTTTATAACTTTCTAATAATCAACGTAAAAAGAAAAACTCTTGAAAAAAATCAAAAAAAACAATGAAAATAGTGAGTAGATTTTAATTATATCATCGTATTAAAGGAAAACAGAACAACATGGATAAATCAAACAAAATATCATATGCCAGAAGACTTATTAATTATTTTAAGTCCAGAGAAATTATTCCAACCAAGGAAGAAGAAGACATGGTATGGAATAATATAATCTCCCAAATAAAATCCCCCCAGCATAAGCAATTTAGTTTTAACAGATGGCAAACATCCGTCATTTCATTAAGCATAGCTGCCATGCTGACTGGAATTGTATTCCTGATAACTTCCAATCGTAAAGATGAATCAGAAATTCTTTATGCTGCATATCAGTCCTTAAATGAGAAATCTGATCATTCCAGCAATGAGATACTGATTTTATCCGATAATAAAAAAATTAGCAATGTAAACAATCACACAACCATTGATTACAGCAAATCTGCAAAGGAAGTAACAATAGGAAAGAAAATAATAGAAAAGTCTCCTGAGACAAAATATCATCAATTAATTGTGCCTAACGGAAAACGAACTTGCCTCATTCTTGCAGACGGATCAACCCTCCACGTCAATGCAGGAACCCGCGTCGTTTATCCTGACAGATTCAAGAAAGACCGTCGTGAAATATTTGTAGATGGTGAAATCTATATAGATGTTGTGAAAAATGCAAAGATGCCTTTTGTCGTCACTACAACATCTTGCAATATAGAAGTACTTGGTACATCATTCAATGTTAATTCTTACAGTAAAGATACCGACACCCAGATAGCTCTGGTAAATGGTTCCATCAAGCTCAAAGATAAACAAAACAAAGAAATAATACTTAAACCGAATGAGCTTGCAGTCCTTAGCCAAAGCAATATAAAAGGGAAATATAAAGTAAATGCATCAGATTACGCTGCATGGACAGATGGATTACTCAAACTTAATGCCACTCCTCTATCTTCTGTATTCAAAAGTCTGGAAAGATATTATGGAATAACAATCAGCTTCTCTAAAGAAGTCGGACAAATGAAGATGTACGGTAGTTTAGATCTGGAATGCCCTATAGAAGAAGTTCTTCGCCGTATAAAATATACAGCACCTATATCTTATATTAATAAGGACGATAAATTTGAAGTAACCAAAGAGAATCAATAACAACAGTATTAACCTTTAAACATTTTACACTTATGAAAACATAGCGGATAAAAAATATCCGAAAGATATTGCCGTACCTTCCGGATATACAATAAGTTTAACTTTGAATGAACACAATTAAACCTTTTATGTAATTACAAAAATATGGAAAATAAAAAACAACGAAGAAATTTTGGTGTTAATAGTATTAAAACACTCTGTACTCTTCCACTATTTTTACTTCCTGTAACAGAAATTTCTGCTACAAGTGTATATGCACAATCTGTACAATTCACTTTTAGTGTATCGAACTCAACAGTGAAGGAGGTCTTAAATAAAATTGAAAATGAAAGTGAATTTGTATTCGTATATTATGAAAACACATTTGATCCGTCACAGAAAGTAACGATCAACGCTAATGGTAAAGATATCACAGAAGTGCTTAATGAAGTCTTTACCGGACAAGGTGTAAGCTATGAAATCATTGATCGACAAATTGTTTTAAAAAAAGAAAACAAATCAACTTCCACCGTATCCCAGCAGCAGACTAGAACCATAAAAGGTGTCGTAAAAGACAACTTGGGAGAACCTATCATTGGTGCCAATATATTGGTAAAAGGTACAACCAGCCATGGTGTAATAACTGATATTGATGGTAATTTTGTGCTTGAAGTTCCAACAGAATGTACACTTCTTGTATCTTACATTGGTTTTAAGACGCAGGAAATAAAAGTTACAAGCCTCACAAAAGAGCTGAACATCAGTTTAAAAGAAGATTCCGAGATTCTGGATGAAGTAGTGGTAGTCGGATATGGAACACAAAGAAAAGGCAATCTGACCGGTTCTATCTCATCAGTTAAGTCAAAATCTCTGACTGTTACACCTGTTGCCAGTACTGCCAATGCTTTGGCCGGCCGACTTCCGGGTTTGACCTCTTTGCAATCAAGTGGTCAGCCAGGTGCCGATGCTGCCAGTTTGTCAATTCGTGGTTTCGGTGATGCCTTGGTTATAGTTGATGGAGTTGAATCCAGCTTCAACAACATAGATCCCAATCAGATCGAATCAATTTCAATTCTAAAAGACGGATCTGCTTCCATTTATGGTGCAAGAGCCGGTAATGGAGTTATTTTAGTGACTACCAAACGAGGTATTGAATCCAAGCCGACTTTTTCTCTGAATGCTTCTGCCACAATGCAGGGTGCAACCGCCATGTTGAAACCACTTACCAGTGGACAATCCGCAGAATTAAAACGGGAAAGCCACTTTAACGCGGGAGGAGCAGAAGAAACCGCTCCATACTCAGAAGAACAAGTCAGAAAATACTATGAAGGAACAGATCCTTTATTCCCCAATACTGACTGGTACAATATTTTAATGAGAAATTGGGCACCCCAGCAACAATACAATTTATCCGTAAGAGGTGGTTCCGAAAAAATCAAATATTATGGTTTTATCGGCTATACGGATCAAGAAACAATGATCAAAAAGAATGGAGGTAATTACAGACGTTATAACTTACAATCAAACATTGATGCAAAGATCACTGACAATTTCTCTTTCCAGCTTGACATAGCAGGAATTCATGAAGAAAGAAACTCTACAGCTCGTAATATGGGAGTAGGCGGTTTCTTATGGCAGGATTATTGGACAACTTCACCAATGTATCCTTCTGAATTCCCGGATCCGACCAAAGTTCCTTTTGCAGAAGGTGGTGGCACAGGTGGTTTACATGTAACATCCGACAGTGAGCTTTCCGGCTATAACAGACAGAGATATCAGAAATTTCAGTCTACGCTGGTTCTGAACTATACATTCCCTTCTGTTACGGGTTTATCAGCCAAAATACTGGCTAACTATATTCAGAATTATACCTTTACAAAGAACTTTACAAAGAATGTACTTCTATACAAATGGGATCCGACTGCAGATACATACACAGTTGCCGGTTCATTTGGTGAGAATGCGCTGAATCATTATATAAACAGAAATCATAATGTCACATTTCAGGGCATGCTGAATTATAACAGAACGTTCAAAGATAAACACAGCGTAAACGCTTCTGCTATTTTTGAGTGTATTGATTATAGAAACGAAGACGTGTCTGCAGGTAGAAGAGGTTTTTTATCTACAAGCATAGATTATCTTTTTGCCGGCAGTACCGTAGGTATGTACAATGATGGATCTGCTTCAGAAATGGGACGTATGAGTTTTGTCGGCCGCTTTAACTACGGATATAAAAATAAATATCTGCTGGAAGCCATTATAAGGGCCGATGCCTCAGCAAAGTTTGCAAAAGAACACAGATGGGGCTATTTCCCTAGTGTATCTTTAGGATGGGTTTTAAGCGAAGAAGATTTCATGAAGCGATTCTCTAATCTGAGCAATCTGAAACTGAGAATGAGTTACGGACGTTCCGGTAATGATGCGGTAGGTGCATTCCAATATCTGTCCGGTTATGGATTTAGTTCCAGAATAATGATAGGCAGTACCATCTATCAAGGACTTGCACCGAAAGCTTTACCAAACCCATATTTGACATGGGAAACAATGGATATCTATAATGTCGGTGTAGATTTTTCTCTATTAAACAGTTCTTTATATGGAGAGGCTGAAGTATTTTACAGAGACAGAAAAGGAATACCTGCAAACAGATTGAATTCTCTGCCATCAACATTCGGTTCTGCACTTCCTCAAGAAAACATTAACTCCATTAATAACAGAGGATTTGAGTTAATGCTTGGATATAGAAACAATATAAATGATTTTTCTTACGACATCAGTGGAAATATCTCATATTCAAGAGCTAAATGGGGACATTATGAAGAAGCAGAATATACGGATCCTGACCAAAAGCGAATCAACCAGAAGTCTGGACAATGGACAGACCGCACAATAGGTTATAAATCTGATGGTCTGTTCACAAGCCAGGCAGAAATTGACGCTTTAGGTTACGATCAGGATGGTCAGGGCAACAAGACCTTAAAACCTGGTGATATAAAGATCGTAGATACAAATAATGACGGAGTGATTGACTGGAAAGACCAGATTGAAATCGGTAAAGGAACAACTCCAAACTGGATGTTTGGTATGAATGTCAATCTTCAGTATAAAGGCTTTGATTTGTCAATGCTGTTCCAGGGTGCTTTTGGATTTTATAAAAACTTCACCATTGGGGCAGGTTCAAGACAAACCTTTGACGAAAGATGGACGGAAGAAAATAATGTTTCTGATGCATTGGTTCCTCGTGTAGGCAGCCAGGCTGTCACAGCCGGTTATTTTACGGATTACAGTTACAGATCTTCCAATTATCTTCGACTGAAAGTCGCGTCTTTAGGTTATTCCTTGCCGAGAAGTATAGTAAGTAAGATCAATCTTGAAAATGTAAGATTCTCCATATCTGGAACAAACTTATTGACTTTAAGTAAACTATACAATTTCGGAGTGGATCCGGAAGCACCTAATATGGGTAATTACTATCCGCAACAGAGAACTGTAAGCTTTGGTATAAACGTAACATTTTAATGAGTAAACCATTATGAAAAAAAATCTTTTTATAGCCTTGACTTTCATGTTGGGGTCTTGCAATATACTGGACAAACAACCACTTGATACAATTTCAGATAATACTTTATGGAATGACGAAGCACTGGTCACCGCCTATCTGTATGACCTGTATGCAAACACTCCTGTTTTTGTCAATGATGCAAGTGCAGTAGGCTGGGATCCATATAGTACAGACATCGTAGGGATGTTTTATGTGAACGAACTTTCCGATGAATGTTATTATGGATGGAACTTCTATAACAGACCTCACATCATTAAATACAAGGGTGGAGATCTGAAAGTTGACGGTGGCTTGATGGAATATTGGGAACTGCCCTATAAAACGATTAGAAAAGCAAATGATCTGATAGAAAGAATGTCAATGTCAACATTATCTGATGACTTTAGAAAGCAAATGATAGCAGAAGCAAGATTCGTTCGCGCTTTCAACTATTTTGCTATGGTCAAAAGATATGGTGGTGTTCCCTTGATAACCCAAGTCCAGAATATGACTGACAGTGAAGAGGTTCTGTATCCGAAGCGCAATTCCGAAAAAGAAATATATGACTTCATCATCAAGGAAATGGAAGAAGTTGCTCCGGACCTGCCTGAAGAAATACCGACTTCACAGAAAGGTAAACCTGATAAATATACAGCACTGGCATTACAGTCAAGAGCTGCATTGTACGCAGGAAGTATAGCCAAGTACGGGAAAGTTCAACTGGACGGCTTGTTGGGCATCCCGGCAGATAAAGCCAATGAGTATTTCGAAATTTCATATAAGGCCTCAAAAAAAATTATAGATGATGGTAAGTATGCTTTATATCAAGGAGATGCAGACAAATCGGTCAATTTCAGAAATATATTTTTGGTAGAAGATAACAGTGAATGCATCTTTGTAAAAAAATATGATGGAATTCCCAATGGTGGTGTTGTATGGGATTATGATTTTTCTCAGTGTCCCAAACCACATTCCTGGGGAGCCGGTCAGAAAAATTCACCTTATCTGGAAATGGTAGAATCTTTTGAAAGAATAGATGGAACATCCGGAAAACTGAATTATGAAGAACTTGAAAGCAAACTGTGGACATTGGACGAATTATGGGGTGGCAGAGATCCTCGTTTCTATGCAACCATCTGGACTGAAGGAACACCATGGCAAGGGTCTACTGTAGGGTTCTACAAAGGTATCATAACAGAAAATGGTGAAACGATTGTTGATGGTTCTTATAAAGGAGTTCCGGCCTGTGGTTCACAGACATTAGGAAATCAGAACTTTTATACTAGTTTCGGAGTTCTGAAATATCTTGATGAATCATCCAACAATGTCTCCAGAGAAATGGCTTATTCTAAAACCGATTATATCGTATTCCGCCTTGGAGAAATCTATCTGAACTTATCAGAAGCTGCATACGAACTAGGAAAAACGGAAGAAGCTTTGAATGCACTCAATGTCATCAGAGAAAGAGCTGGAATGCCTGATAAAACAACCATTGATATGGAAACCATCAGAGCTGAAAGAAAAGTAGAACTGGCATTTGAAGGACACCGATATTGGGATTTGAAACGATGGAGAATTGCAGAAGAAAAATTAACCGGAGGAAATACCGGTATTAAATACGAATTGGATTATGCAACACGGAAGTATAAAATAACTGTCATAAAAAATGTAGAAGAAAGTTATGGAGATGGCAGTAGATCACCTTTATTCTTAAGTCATCATTACTACTTCCCCATCACTCTTGGCAGAACAGGAACTAATCCAAATCTGGTAGAAAATCCTGGATATTAACTTCTTTTGTAAAAGAGGGTGTGACCACAAACGACTGTAACAAGGAAAAATGTCTTTGAATGAAATTTCTGGCACACCCTCACAATTATGAAATTAATAAGACTTGTATGAAAAAAAAACTCTTTTTATCGCTGCTTCTGGTCTCTTGCTATTCAATGAACGCCCAACATATAATAAACGTATCTGTTAATGGCAATGATACTCATGCAGACGGATCTTTACAAAAGCCTTATGCAACCTTACAGAAAGCTTACAATATTGCTTTGGAATATCAAGGAAATGATACTGTATTTATTAACCTTGGCCCCGGCATATTTCAGTTTGAAAAAACCTTTACCATTACCGAAACCCCTAAAACTCCCGTTGTAATAAATGGCAGTAAGGAAGGAATCTTTCCTTCCACATATTTTAGTGGCGGCATTAAATTAGGTAAATGGGAAAAGACTTCTGAAGGGTACTGGAAAACAAAAGTTGAAGAAACGGAAAAATATGGATTCGTTTTTGAACAACTTTACGTCAATGGGAAACGGGCTCAAAGAGCTAAAACTCCTGATAAAGGCTGGTTCTTTATAAAAGAGACCAAAGAAGATATCCATTACAGAGGTACAGGCAGATTTCCCGAATATTCAACCCAGCGATTTACAGTAGACCCCCAAGACCTGAAAACACTGAAAGGTATTGATTATGAATCATCAAACGATGTCATGGCCATGTTCTTCCATCACTGGGACAACACCCGAAAATACTTTTCAGAAATAAAGCCGGATTCAGGATACTTATTTCTTAACGGTATAGGTCTGAAGCCCTGGAATCCCATTACAAAGGGAAGCAGATATATTCTGGAAAACTACAAATCTGCCATGACCGTACCGGGAGAATGGTTCTTGGATAAGACCACTGGTGATCTCTTTTATATACCTCGTGAAGGAGAAGACATGAACAGTGCTGATGTATATGCTCCTTGCGTATCAACTTTACTAAGATTCGAAGGAACAAAAAATAGTCCCGTAAAAAATATCATTGTCCGGAATATTGCTTTTGAGTATTCTGCCTATGTAATGCCCAAGACAGGTAACGATGCAGAACAGGCCGCAGCAAGTATCCCGGCAACAGTTCATCTTGACTTTGCTGAAAATATCAGATTCGATAATTGTCTGATTACAAATACCGGAAACTATGGCTTCTGGTTCAGAAGGAATTGCAACAATTGCATGTTGACAAACTCTCTGTTGACAGATCTTGGTGCCGGAGGTGTAAAAATTGGTGATAATATGATTCCCGAAGAAAATGAAGTAACCAAACATATTCATGTCGAAAATAATATTATCCAAAAAACAGGAATGGTTCTGCCGTGTGGAGTTGGCGTAGCTATATTTCATTCCTCACATAATAAGGTCCTGCATAATGAAATCTCAAATCTCATGTATTCCGGAGTTTCTGTCGGTTGGATATGGGGTTATGCAGACAGCTATGCTAATCATAATGAGATTGCATACAATCATATTCACCACGTAGGATGGGGAGAATTATCTGATATGGGTGCTGTTTACACATTAGGAAAATCTCCGGGAACACATATACATCACAATGTCATTCACGATGTTTATTCATACGATTACGGAGGCTGGGGATTATATACGGATGAAGGCAGTACAGGAGTCATTATGGAAAACAACCTGGTTTATGGTTGTAAGAGTGGTGCGTTCCATCAGCATTATGGTCGTGAGAATATTATCAGAAACAATATCTTTGCATTTGGACAATATTTTCAGGTCCAGCTTACAAAAGTTGAAGAACATTGTTCTTTCACCTTCTCCAATAATATTATATTGGGGGATTGTGGCGTAATGTTTGCAGGTCCTTGGGATAAAGCCAACATAGATATGAAGAAAAATCTTTACTGGAATTTGAGAACAGACAATCCGGACTTCCTTGACATGAAGTTCAAGGAATGGAAAAAGAAACGTGATAAACAATCCGTACTGACAGATCCTTTATTTATCAATCCTCAAAAAGGTGACTTCAGATTTAAGAGTATGAAACATGCCAGAAAAATAAACTTCATTCCATTCGATTATACCCAGGCTGGTGTATACGGCCCCAAAGAATGGAAAGAAAAAGCAAAAATGTCAGAAAACGACATCAAACGCTTCAGCACAATTATAAAAGAAAGAGAAAAGTCTTACAGCAGTTATTATGGCTCATCCAAATAAAATGAAATACTGACTGATCCCGATGGCTCCAGCTTATGTTTCAAATTATACAGAAACTGCTGGAGCTATTTAAAAGAAAATAAATAATTATAATGAAAAAACTATTTGTATATCTTATCCTCACTGTATTTCTTGTCGGATGCACAAGCACTGATCAGCATACCTACAATTCAGGAATAAACATCATTCCCAAACCGAAAAAAATTAATATGAACTCGGGAGAATTCATATTAGACAACAGAGTAAAGGTTTTTTATAATAATGAAATAATACATCAATATGCTGACAGTTTAATAAACAAGATTTTCTTATCTTCGGGCATAAAGATTGAAACAAGTCCACATAAGCTGAAAAACAAATACATCAATTTTGAATTGACAGAAGGATTTGATGCTGAAGAGTATATACTTGAGGTAAATAAAAATGGGATATGCATACAAGCATCTGATGCTGGAGGTATATATTATGGATTACAGACATTGATACAACTGTTTCCGGCAGAAATTGACTGTAAAGGAGGATTTAAAGACTCTGAATACAGAATTCCATGTCTGAGAATCAATGATTACCCCACCATGGCATACAGAGGAGTCTTAATTGACGTATGTCGGCATTTTTTCACTGTCAGTGAAATAAAAAAACAAATAGATATTTTAGGCTCCTTGAAAATCAACAAACTACATCTGCATTTAACAGACAATCAGGGATGGAGAATAGAAATAAAGAAATACCCGGAACTAACCCAATACTCATCCATAGCAGAAACCTATAATAATAAAAAATACGGTCCTTTTTACTATACACAAACGGATATACAGGATATAGTAAAATATGCTAATGCACATAATATAGAAGTAATACCGGAAATAGAATTCCCGGGACATTCCTTGTCTGCTCTTGTTCCATTTCCTGAACTGTCATGTAATGGAGGCCCATTTGTAAGTGAACAAGTTTTTGGCTATGAAGAAAATGTCTTCTGCGTAGGTAATGAAAACGTATACCAATTCATGCAGGACGTATTAACTGAAGTGGCTGCATTATTCCCTTCCGAATACATACATATAGGAGGTGACGAATGTGCCAAAACAATGTGGAAACAATGTCCCAAATGCCAGGCTAAAGCCAGAATGCTGGGATTAAAAGCAGAAAAAAATAAAACGATTGAAGAACAATTACAGAGTTATGCTATACATCGCATTGAACAGTTCATTTCAACAAAGCTGAAGAAAAAAATGATCGGATGGCACGAAGTGCTTGAAGGAGGTATCAATAACAATGTCACAATAATGAGCTGGAGAAATCCTCAAATAGGATATAAGGCAGCAGAAGAGGGACATAAGGTCATCCTGGCACCTATGCCTGAAGGTTTTTACTTATGTGATTACCAAGGAGCTGTAGAAGTAGAACCTGCTGCCAGTGGAGAGTTCTCATCCTTGAAACAAATCTATTCCTACAATGCTGTTCCTGACACTTCCAGCATAACATTGAAAAAAAATATCATAGGATTGGAAGCCTGTGCATGGACTGAGTGGTGTAAAGATTTAAGCACCCTGGAATATTTTATGTATCCTCGCGTAACAGCATTAGCTGAAAACGCATGGAGCGACAATAAGCAAAAAGACTGGTCTGACTTTCAGAAAAGACTGAACAACATGTATGTACGGCTCAATTATAAAGAAGTAAACTTCCATATTCCAATGCCGGAAGGAATTCTGACCCGGAATGTTATAATAACGCATGATACCGTCCATCTTTGCCTCAATAATTCACGTGCACTGCCAATGGTATATACCGATGATGGCACAGAACCAAATAAATATTCAAAGATTCTACCTGAAAAACTGATCATCAACAAAGCATGTACACTTAAGATCGCAACTCTTGTATCAGATTGTTTGCTCAGTTCCACAAGAAAAATTGTCGTAGAAAAACAAAGCAAACCTAAAAAAGCATTGGATAAAGCAACAGACAAAATCAGATTACAAATTACAGAAGGTTTATATTATTCGGAAAATGACAGAGAAAATCTGATATTTACCAAAGATACACTAATTAATTCATTCAAAGATTATAATAAAGAAAAGTTTAACTTCAGAAAACCCTCAGTTGCTATTTATACGGGATATTTTAATATTCCCGAAACCGGTGTATACATATTCACGTCTAACGATGATGAACTATGGATTGATCATGAAAAAATAATAACGAATCCATTCTCTTCCAGATTCAATGCCAACAAAAAAGAAGTCTTTCTGGAAAAAGGTTATCATCAGTTTAAACTGATTTTCGCCAACAGACTGAAAGATGGGTTTGCCACATGCTGGTATACAATTGGATTCTCTTATAAGAAATCTATTTGATACATTACATATTAGGAATATAGTTTACAGTAAATATCTTAATGCTAAAAATCTATGAGAAAAAGTTTTATGAGATTAAGGAGATTCATTCTTTCGCTTACGATTGCCGGATTGTGTTCCAACTTGTCAGCTTATTGCCCGACCGATTACTTAAATGAATCCAATGAAGATTTTAAGGAAAGGATGCAATGGTTCGTTGATGCCAAATTCGGAATGTTCGTTCATTTTGGCCTCTACAGCAGTCTGGGAGGCGTATATAATGGAAAAACTGTTGACGGATATGCAGAATGGATACAATCTACGGCTGACATACCCTCCGCAGAATATGCCACACTTATCAATTCATGGAATCCGAAGGATTTCAATGCAGATCAGATCGTATCTCTGGCCAAGAAAGCCGGAATGAAATATCTGGTCATAACAACCAAGCACCATGAAGGGTTTTGTCTGTGGGATTCCCAGTATACGGACTTCGACATAGCCTCATCACCTGTACGGGGACGTGATTTTATAAAGGAACTCTCTGATGCATGTAAAAAATATGGCATTAAATTCGGAACATATTACAGTATCATTGACTGGCATCATGCCTCTCAGGAAAGAAACAGCAACGGCAAAGACTCATGGGGATGGTGGGCGCAGATTGCCATGAAGCCCGACAAAAAGAACGAATATGTAACTTACATGAAAAACCAGATCAAGGAACTGATAGAAAAATATGACACTGACATTCTTTGGTTTGATGCAGACTGGGTAGACTGGTGGACACTCAACGACGGAAAGGAACTGTATAATTACATCCGCAGTCTAAAACCTTCCATCATTATCAATAACAGAGTGGCCAAACGTTCTGAATTCAAAAAAGATTTCGGTACTCCGGAACAAGAACATCCGGGAAAAAAACAGGATCATGTGTGGGAAGCCTGCTATACCTTAAATGAATCATGGGGGTACAAAAGTAATGACCATCAATGGAAAAGCCCCGAGGATATTGTCCTAAAACTTAAGGAGATAAATTCCAACGGAGGCAACCTGCTGTTAAATATCGGTCCGGATGGCAAGGGTATGATTCCCCAGGAATCTGTAGAAATTCTTCAAAAGGTGGGAGCAATCCTGAAAAAGGATTAGCCTGACATCCGATAACAAGCTTGTTGGAACAGTTTCCTAAAATAATCTGACAGACTGCTGACTTTTTTCAGATTTATTCGTAATTTTGATGCGAATTACAAGAATGTGTGCCGATTGATGCCCAACACCAGCCGGCACACAATAATTTATAGGGGTGGTTTTACAAACTAATGAAAAAAGCACAGTTATGAAAAGCATGTTTTTGTTTTTATCTTTGTTGTCATGTATGCCCGCAGTGGCCAGTAATGTATCCGACAACAAACAAGATCAGGTAGATTTGAATCAGACGGCAACAGGAGGTTACGGGTATTTTATAAACCAGGATCAAAAAGCCTCCGTCTGGTGGGCCGAAGGCGCTTACAAAGTATTGAAAGATGCACCGGTTCCGAGAAAAAGCCAGAGCAGGGTCTCTCTGTCGGCTGCCAAGAATGAATACGAATCGTTTATCATTGTAGTAAATCCGGAAAGTGAAATGGAAAACTTCCGCATCTCGGTGGCAGACTTTACTTCTTCTGACGGAAAGACGATCCCCGGTGACCAGGTTGAAATCAGAAAGGTGGAATACGTCAAGGTCTCCCACCCTACGGACTATTATGGTTACAAAGGATATTTCCCGGACCCGCTGCCGTTGTATGAAAAGCCTCTGACATTAAAGGCATCCGAGAATACACCTTTATGGATTACAGTCCATGTTCCTTCGCAGACTGCGGCTGGACAATATACATCGGAAGTGACACTTACGGCAGCCAACGGCTGGAAAACTACGGTTCCCGTTGATCTGACGGTGAGAAACTTTGAACTTCCTGCTGTTCCTACCATTCGTTCCGGATGGGGAATGAACATGAAAAATGTGGAACTCTATGAAAATCTGACCACCGAAGAACAGAAACGTGATAAATTCGAAAAATACATGGAAATGTTCAGCCGGTACAAAATCTCTCCCTACGATCCTTTCCTGTATGCTCCGATTCATGAAACCGTTTCCGGAGTGGACTGGGAAGGCGGATTTTATGACAGCAAAGAAAAAGTCAGCGGAAATTACGGCTATAAGGTTGTAGATAATTCAGCCACTGAGAACATAGAAGCCTGCACACGCGAATTGCAGCCTGTAACTCCGGGAAAGACCTATGAGTTAAAATGGAAAGCCAAAAGCCAGGCAGAGAAGCAGACTTATGTAGTAGGTGTAGAATGCTATGATGCCGAAAAGAATCTGATTGTCTTCGAAAACCGTTTTGAACAGTTTACGGCGAACCCGGGATGGGAATCATTCACTTTCCCGCTGGGAATGTTCGACGAAGAAATCCGCTATGTCAAAGTCATCCTGTGTGCTGCCAACCGCACCTATCACGGAGAAGACAAAGGGATTGTCTGGTTCGATGAGCTTTCGATGAATCAGAAAGAAACAGAGCAGAACCTGCTCGCATGCGGAAATTTTGAAGTGGATCTGGACAAGATCGACATCCAGCTGGATTTCTCTGATTTCGAAGCGGCTGCCAGAAAATACTTTGCGCCTCCCTATAACTTCAACTCCTTCCGTCTGGCCATAAAAGGTCTGGGATCAGGAACCTACTATTCCCGCCAGAATGGTATCTTCGAAGGATTCGAGCAGGGAACGGAAGAGTATAACAAACTTATGAAGCGCTATTTGCAGCAGATTCAGGATAATCTGGAACGAATCGGCGTACTGGGCAAAGAATACATCTACTGGTTTGATGAACCGTCGGAAAAAGATTATGAGTTCGTATACCAGACCAACAAGATGATCAAGGAGTATGCTCCGAAACTGACAACCTTCCTGACAGAACATGTGGCAGGTCAGGACATCTCGGACGTTACCGATATCAGCTGCACCATCTGGCACCAGCTGAACCATGATAAAATCGACAAGATGAACCAGCGCGGACTGGAATACTGGTCTTATCTCTGCGTATGGCCGAAAGCTCCGTGGATTTCTGAATTCATCGACCACGATGCCGTGAATATGCGCATGTGGCTGTGGGCATCCTACGTCTACCGCCTGAAAGGGGTACTCATGTGGGAAACCACCTACTGGAACTCCAACGAAGCTTCCCCGAAAGGATATCTGCAGAACCCCTGGCAAGAAGCCATGAGCTGGGTAACCGGATACGGCTGGCCTTATGGAAAACAGACAATCTGGGGAAATGGTGACGGACGGTTCTTCTATCCGGAAAACAGAGATCCCAACAAGGACAAGACAACCGCCTATCAGGGATATCCGATCCCGTCCATCAGACTGGAATTCCTCAGAGCCGGTATTGAAGATTACGAATACATGTGCATTCTGGAAAAACTGATGAAAGTGGCTTCGAAGAAACAGGCGTCACTGGTGAAAGAAGCCAAACAGCTGTTGCAGATTCCAAAATCCATCTACACCGATGAGAAGACCTACAACAAAGATCCCCAGGTTTTGCTGGAACACCGACAGAAAATTGCGGAACTGATTGAGAAGTTTATGAAATAAAAAACTGTAGAAAAAATGAGCTTCGGGCTTTTAAAAAAACGTTTCGGCGTTTGCTTTAAAAGCCCGAATTCTTTTTTATAAAACATTTCGACGTTTTTTCAATAAAACGACACCCTCTATTATTTAAAGAATCACATTCTCCTGTTTCCCGTCCATCCAGTTGGAAAGGTTGCTGAATACGATCGCAGCACGGGCTTCCATCGACTCTTCAGACGCAAATGCGACATGCGGAGTGGCCAGTACATTCGGTGCCTGAAGCAGCGGATGGGCCGGGTCAAGCGGGGGTTCAGTTTCGAACACATCGATTCCGGCACCGGCCAGATGGCCGTTCTTCAAGGCTTCAGCCAGAGCTGCGGAATCCACCACTCCCCCACGGGCCGTATTGATCAGATAGGCGCCCTGTTTCATCATTCCCAGACGGTCTGCATTAATCAGCTGACGGGTTTCGGCAGTCAGCGGACAGTGGAGGGAAACGATGTCGGACTGGGACAGAAGTTCTTCCAACGGCATGAACTCAATAAAGGAAGGTTCCTTGCCGGTCAGATGGCGTTTGTTGCCCAGCACCCGGCAGCCAAAAGCCTTGCACAGTTCGGCCGTACGTGTTCCGATGGCTCCTGCACCGACGATTCCCACAGTCTTGCCGCGCAGTTCACAGCCGACCAGACCGTCTTTGGTCTTTCCCTGACGGCAACGGCCGGCCACCTGCGGCACGTTCCGCAACAGTGACAACATCATGCAAAGGGCCAGTTCGGCTACTGCCTGAGTGGAATAACCGGCAGCATTGCTCACCTTCACTCCACATTCACGGGCAGCATCCAGATCCACATGATCGACTCCCGTGAACGCTACATCAATAAATTTCAGATGCTTGCAGGCGCGGATTACCTCTCCCCGCAACGGCATATTGGCTATGATGATCACATCTGCCTCGCGGGCACGCTCTATCTGTACCTGTATGTCCAAATCCCGGGGATAAGCGTTAAAAGTATGCCCGGCCTCAACCAGCGGACGGGCATATTCACTCAGCCTTTCCGGAGAAATGCCGAGTGATTCCAGCAATACGATATTCATGGTCTTGTTTCTTTAAAATTACCATTGCAAATGTACAAAAATCTATTTCACTACATTCTGTTCGATCAGCAAACAGTCTCATTCCACCTTAAAAGTCCCTTTCAGCCGGATGTCCTCTACGGATGCACCGACAAAGACTTCAAAATCTCCCGGTTCCAGTACAAAATCCATCGCTGCATTCCACAGCTTCAGATCATCCTTCTTCAGCACCAGCGTAACCTTCCTGCTTTCTCCGGGATTCAGTTCAACCTTGGAAAAGCCTTTCAAAGCCTTCACCGGAGTTGTCACACTGCTGATCTTGTCACGGACATAAAGCTGCACCACTTCCGCACCCTTTACATCTCCTGTATTCTTCAGCATACAGCTCACCAGTACCTCCCCTTTCGATGCCATGTGATTCTGTATCTCCAGTTGGCTATACTCAAAAGTCGTATAACTCAAGCCATATCCCAGACAAAACAAAGGATCCGGTGAGGAAAAGACATAATCGCGGCCGGGCTTCTGCGGAGTACCCCGCTGCCGGTAATATCCTTTGCCTGAAGGCTTGTGATTCGCATACATGGAGATATGTCCGGTGGTCGGGGGAAATGTCACAGACAAACGTCCGGAAGGATTGACTTCTCCAAACAGGATCCGGGAAATCGCATCTCCTCCCTTTTCACCCGGATACCAGGCTTCCAGCACGGCATCCACCTTTTTCACCTCTTCGGGAATGGTATAAGGACGGCCGTTCAGCATGACCAGTACCACCGGCTTCCCCTGACCGGATACGAGATCCAGCAACTCGGTCTGTACTCCGGGAAAATTCAGTTCATTCCGGTCATAGCCTTCACCGCATGTATTGACTTCCTTCGAATTGGCATCTCCCCAGCCGATTCCTGAATAAATGACACTGGTGCCTCCAAGTACCAGTACAACGACATCACTTTCCCGGGCCAGACGGGCTGCTTCTGCAAAACCGTCTTTCGACAAGGAGGTAATGCCGCAACCTTCCGCATAGCTGACTTCCACTTCCTTGCCGGCATACCGCCTGATACCTTCCAGTACAGTTACCCCATAGTCATTGTTCTTCGTGATACTGTAATCACCAAACTGCACTTTATCGGCATTCGGCCCGATCACAGCGATACGTTTCAGTCTGTTCCTGACCAGAGGAAGTGTGCGGTCCTGGTTCTTCAACAAAACCACAGACTCTTCGGCTATCCGCTGAGCCAGATCTACATGTTCCTGCCGGTGTACGACGGCTTTCGCTTTCTTCTCCGAATAATGGAAAGGCCGTTCAAACAGTCCCAGCTTGAACTTCACCCGCAAAATACGGACGACCGCCGAATCCACCAGGGCTTCCGGCACTTTTCCTTCCCTGACCAGATTTTCCAGATGTCCATAGGCATAACTTCCCGGTGCTTCCAGATCAACTCCAGCGGTCAGGGCCTGAACAGCCGACTCGGACGGATCTGCCGCCGTGTAATGGAAATTATCCAGCATGCCCACGGCTCCATAATCCGAAAAGACATAACCGCCAAATCCCCATTCCTTCCGCAACACGTCCGTCAGCAGCCAATGACTGGCATGAACCGGAATTCCATCCACTTCATGATATCCGGGCATCAGACTATATACATTGGCTTCCTGGACCGCAGCCTTAAACGGCACAAAATGCAATTCACGCAGAGTCCGTTCTCCCACCAGCGAGGGAGCCAGATTGATTCCTGCCTCCGGTACCGAGTAAGCGACAAAATGCTTGGCCGTACAAGCCAGTTTTCCTTCTGCTATCCCTGACCGGGTCTGGCTGGCTTCTCCCTGCATACCCGTCACAAAAGCAACTCCCATTTCTTTCACCAGCCAGGGATCTTCTCCGTAACATTCTTCCACCCGGCCATAGCGCGGATCACGTGCCAGATCAAACAACGGCGAGAGTGCCTGGTCAACTCCCGACAGGGATGCCTCTGCCGCAATTGCCGAAGCCATCTGCCTGATCAGCTCCGGATTCCAGGTGGACCCCAGACCTATTGCCTGCGGAAAGATTGTCGTACCCAAAGCCATCTGCCCATGCAGACATTCTGCGATCTGTATGGCCGGAATCCCCAAACGGGTCTGTGTCCGTAAATAATGATCAGCAGCCTCAGCGTAGAGGGCCACCTTATGATGTTCCACAAAAGGGCTTTCCAGGCAACCGATGCTCCGGCCTTGAAAGAGCCGGACCAGAGAGCTGTCCGTTACCTGCCCGGCATTGTCTGTCTGCAAGGCATTCAGACTTTTCATGTTCAACTGATCCACCTTCTCCTCCAGCGTCATCCGCTGCAACAAGTCCTTCACTCGTACCTCTACCGGAAGATCCGGATTCTTATAGGGGATCAGTTCCTGGGCTTTCACTCCCCCAGTGGCCGTCAATAACATACAGACGGCCAGTTTCAGCCGATATACAGATCTGTGTTTCATAGATTCATCCGTTTTTACCGTTTATTTGCCTCAACGACTTCCATATCTCCCTGCCGAGTGAATGTCAGACGTCCCTCTTTATACTGTCCCTCGATTTGGGTTTCCCGTGATGTATACAACTTAAATGATACATTCCAGTTTTCAGGCCAGCAAGGCAGCAAATATGCCTTGTCATAACTCTGCAAAACCATATTCTGCAAGGTAAGCATCAGATTGCTTCCGTGATCCTGATCCGGCACCCAGTCATAATTAGGTCCCCACATGGCCAGAAAACGGTGGTTGGGATTGGTGTTCCCGACCTTTTTCCGCAGCATCTCCGCAGCCTCATCTACCAGTCCCAGAATTGCAGCTTCCTGTCCGTCCTGTCCCCAGCCATACCAGCTGTCAAAATTCCGGTATCGGAACGTACGGATCCCCGTCTGACACAACTCATTCGAGAAGTTTGCCAGTCCGAACGGAAAGACCGCATACAGTTCCGGATTTTCCACATTCGTGCGAAGCTCCAAAAATACTTCTGCCGGAAGGAAAATATCTCCCTGAGCAATCCGCTTCTGAGGCAGTCCGGGCAAATCTTTCTTCAGCTGCAGATAATACTGACGGTCCGGTTCCGGCAAAAGATGAGACGGCAGTTTCTCCAATGCTCCCAGTACATAGTGCAGACCGGCCACTGACGGCATGTCATTCTCCACCCCATACCAGTATGTTTCCACTGACTGGGTCGGTGTGATATGGATCTTTCCCTGTCCGTTCCGGAAACGTGAATCAAAATAGAGTATAAACTCTTTGATGGCCGGCAATGCCTTTTCCCGCAAAAAGGCCTCATCACCACTGTAAGAAGCATAATCCAGCATCAGTTTGCTCAGCTCCAGGCCCTGAACCCAGATGTGACGGATATAGATATTCAAGACTTCATTCGGTGAGTGGCCTTCCCGCTCCCAGCCATAATCGCCATTTGCATAGGTTCCGAAAACAGTCACCGTTTCCGGAATAAACGCACCTTTTGCCTGATAATATTTGGCAGCCAATGTCCGGAATGCAGACATCCGGCTCAGATAGAAATCAAAAAGAGCCTGCATCTGATCGAAATCACCATTTGCCAGCATGGCATAGTACGGCAAACGTGTATTCTGCCACCAGAAATCATTTCCCCAGTTACGGTAGTCCGGAGAATAATCCGCAGATGCTCTCGTAAACTTCGGATCAGTAGTGAAAATCGAGCCGTTAAACTTGACCGGGAAATTTCCCCGTCCGCTTCCGGCCAGCATATATCGCTGGAGAATATAGCTCTGGGTCAGCCGATAAGCAAAATCCGGATCTTCAGGTATGTCCACATAAATATAGCTTTGCTTCCAGAAATCAGTCCACCAGTTCCGGCTCGCCTGCAATGCTTTTTCTGCAGAAGTCTTCCGGGCCTGTCGGTTCACTTCCTTTTTCCACTCTGCAACCGATGCCGACTGTGCAGAATGAGTGACCAGCTTCAACTCACACTGGCGGATGCCTTTCGGAGACTGAAACGTGGAATCATTCACTTTCTCCAACCCTTTGGACGACATGTCTACTCCCCAGATACGGTTTCTGACCGGATCCGGGAAATTGGCAGCGACAGCTTCTTTTTTCTGGTGTTTTATGATCAGGTCATATACCGAGCTTTCGTTCTGATGATACCACACAATGTTCTTCCCTTCCGGCTGAAAAACATCAGCCGATTCTTCGATATGCACCCAGGAAGGCATTTCGTTCAACCAGGCAGAAGGCGCTTCGCCCTTTGTGATCACGTGGGGTTCTTTTCTCCAGGACTCAGCCGTCACCTTCACCTGATAGGGAACTTCCCCCTTCATTTGCAGATAGGCTGTTTCCTGATCCGGATCCATATAGAAACTGAATTTCACAGCTTCTCCGTCTTTCCCGGCTGTGACATAAATCGCTCCGTCCTTCAGCACCAGTTGCTGTGAGAACGGCAATCCTTCCCGAAAGGGATTCGGTGACAGGGAAACCCGCACCCGTCCCATCTTCATCAGCCGGTTTGCCTCACTGATGGCATCTGTCCGGGAGAGATAGAACAGCAAGTCTCCATTCTTCTCTACCCAAAGATTAGCCCCGAGTTCTCCATTCCCCAACGGCATTGATCCTGCCGAATTTTCAGAAGGAGTATCCCACTCTACATTGTATCTGTCTATTTCCGCCTGTTGTGCCATAGCCATACCAGCTACCAGCAGTCCGGCTACAATCATCGATATTCTGCTTTTCATAAGATCATTCCTGCTATTTCACTTCAATTTCCAGCGAAGCAGATTCCAGACCGGCTCCACTTACCTGTACCTGCATTTTTCCCGCAGCTCCCTTCTTGCCGCGGACAATAGCCAATGCCAGACCGTTGAACGATTCCCGTCCGGCACTCTGGAAGGGAGTGAAAGAGGTCGGATCACCATTATCCGTAGCGACCAGTTCACCACAGCCTGTCACTTCTACTTTCAGTGGCAAACAGGCGGTCGGAACTTTCCGTCCGGAGCCATCCACGATTGTCACGGTTACGAAAGCCAGTTCGTCTTCACAGCCTGCAACGGAAGCACGGTCTGCCGACAACCGGATCTTCTGAGCCTTGCCTGTGGTCTGTACCTCATCTTCCGCCCATTGTTTTCCGTCCTTGTAGGCAACAACCTTCACACAGCCCGGCTGATAGACAACACTGTCCCATACCAGACGGAAATCCTTGCCTGTTTCTTTCACCTTGCGCCCATAGCTCTTGCCATTGACAAACAGCTCGGCTTCCGTTCCCGAAGTATAGACATGTACCGGTATGATCTGTCCCTCACGGCCTTCCCAGTTCCAGTGAGGCAGGATATGTGCCATCGGAAGATCCGGACGCCAATGCGACTGATACAGATAATAACGGTCTTTAGGGAAACCGGCCAGATCGACAATGCCGAAATAACTGCTGCGAGAAGGCGGTTGCGTGCGTTCCAGTTCTGCCAGCTGCTTCTCCAGCTCAGCCCGCTTCGACGGGTCTGTCCGGAAATTCAGCAGGTTGGTATTGTCGGAATTGAACGGAGTCGGTTCACCCAGATAGTCAAAGCCTGTCCAGACATATTCGCCCAGCAGATGCGGAAACTGGAAGTTCGTAGCAAACTGCCGGTCAGGTGTACAGCCCCAGCCTGGAGCATCCTTATCATACGAAGTGATCTGATAATCCTTGCGGAGCGTATCTCCCATAAAATAAACGCCACGTGTGCTCAGGCAGGAAGAAGTTTCCGTACCGATTGTCGGCTTGTTCTTATAGCGTTCATCAGCATCCCATCTGGCCTGTTCATAGAAGAAATAATTGACACCCATCACGTCCAGAGCCATACTGGCTCCCGAAGCCCGTCCGCCATTCGGATCATTATATCCGTTTGTCACAGGACGGGTCTTGTCCAGTGACTTGACAATATCCACCAGATGTTTCGTCATTTCTACATTCTGCTGTTCCATGACTTCATTTCCGATTGACCAGAATACGACGGAAGGATGATTCCAGTCACGGCGTACCAGAGCCTCCAGGTCTTTTCTGTGCCATTCCTCATACAGCTTGTTGTAATCCCATTCACGTTTGCCGCTGGCCCAGGCATCGAAGGCTTCGTCCATGATCAGGATACCCTTTTTATCAGCCAGTTCCAGGACCTCGGGAGCTGGAGGATTATGAGAGGTACGGATGGAATTGCAGCCCATTTCCTGCATGATGCGGAACTGACGTTCCAGGGCACTCATATTGAATGCTGCACCCAGTGCGCCCAAGTCGTGATGATTGCAGACACCCTTGATCTCTACGCGGCGCCCGTTCAGAAAAAAGCCTTCGCGCGAAACACTGATTTCGCGTACTCCAAACGGCGTGTAGTAACGGTCGGTCTCCTTGCCGTCCACCTGTACCGTCACGCAAGCCATGTAGCGGTTGGGCGATTCGATGTCCCAGCGCTTGCAGTCGTCCAGTGTCTTCTGCATATCAACTTTTCCGCTTCCCTGCGAAGGCAGCTCCAGTGTCTGGTCGTCAAAGCGCAGTACCCGCTTGCCCAGGCAGTCCAGCGAATCCAGTTCATAGACCGAAGTCTTCACCACAGCCTTTGCAGCCTCGTCCAGATGGTTTTCCACTTCCACCGTGAAATGCAGATCTGCCGTCCGGGCCGTCAGGTTCTCCGCTTCCATCTTGGTTCCCCAATGTTTCACATGCACCTGTCCAGTCTTCACCAGCCACACATGGCGGTAGATACCGGCACCCGGATACCAGCGGGATTCCCATTTCTCCGTGTCAGTCCGTACAGCCAGCACGTTAGGTTCACCCACCTTGATAAACGGAGTCAGATCCAGACGGAATGAATTATAGCCATAAGGCCACGTACCTACATACTCTCCGTTCAGCCATACCTTGGCGTATGCCATCACGCCGTCAAAATCCACATAAAAACGTTTTCCCTGATCGGCCTTGTCCACCGTAAATGTTTTCCGGTACCAGCCGATTCCCTGATAAGGAAGTCTTCCGGTATTGCCTGACAAGTCCATCCGGAACGGTCCGGTAATGGCAAAATCATGCGGTACATCCAGCTTTTCCCAGCCCGAATCATCCACACCTGTTTCAAACATACCGGCCGGCTCTTCCACCCTTGTTCCATCGGCCTGCAGACCGTATCTGATGAAACGCCAGTCATCATCGAGAGAAACGACATCAGCCTGTCCGGACCGTCTGACCGGTTCCTGCTGAAGAGTTCCATCTCCACAAGCGAAGCACAGCAGCAAAGCCGCCAGGCTTCCTAAAATCTGTATTACTTTCATTTTGTTCCGTTAGTATTAAATTTATTGTCAATCAGTTTTTCGTAAATGTAAACCATTCCAGGTTCATCAAATCCTGTCCGGGATCTCCTCCCCTGTCTCCTTTAAAGACAAGAACCAGAGCATGCTTTCCTTTCGGGGTCTTTATTGCTGTTTCGTGAATGGCATAAGCCGTTTCCCCGTTGTTCGGCTTCAGCGGGCAAGTGCCCAGAAGTTCACCGTCCGGATTATCCAGGCGAATTTCAATCTGTGCGGAAAGATTCTTATCCCATGTCTTGCAAGTGAAGCGGTTCACCTCTGCCTGATCAAAATCATAGTACTTCCAGTAAGCACAATCTCCATCCCGGATGCCGGTCAGATATTCCACCGGCACATCGTTTTCAGGATGGCGCACCGTCGGATATACATTTCCCGAAAGCAGACAGGCCCGGTAGGCTTCCATCCGCAAAGCCGGCGACATCGGTCCGCCTGCTCCCTGGGTAGTCATCTCTACCTGCTGTATCGTACCGTCCTCATTGAAGGTTATGGGTTCCAGACAGGCCTTTCTCATGGACGAAGAGGCATGCGTGGGACGATGATAAGCAATATACCATTGTCCGTTAATCTCCGTAATGCAACCGTGATTGTTCACCAGATTGCGTCCGCTTCCCCAGTTATCGATGATTACTCCCCGATAGGTGTAAGGACCGAAAGGAGAAGTAGCCGTAGCATAGTCCAGGGTTGCACAGTTGGACTCCCCGTGCTGTGAATGGCTGCCATAGACAAAATAATAAATGCCGTTCCGCTTTCTCACGGAACTGCCTTCATTGAAACAATGTTTATCGTAAGTCAGAAGACTGTCGTGAATCTCACCTTCAATGGCATTCATCTCCTTATTCAGCTTTGCTCCCCGGGCGTGCCACTGCCCCCAAAAGAGATAAGCCTGTCCGTCGTCATCAATAAAGACAGAAGGATCGATCCCCTGAATTCCCTCAATCTTTTTCCCGTTCTTAAACGGGCCGTAAGGAGAATCGGCCACCGCTACGCCTTCGCTGTCATCCGTCAGACAATAATACAGGTAATAGCGGCCGTCGTGATGAATGCAGTCCGGTGCATACAGAATTTCTTCGGAATAGGCAGTCTGTTTGCCCATGCCTTGAGTCGCAAAGGAAATCTGCTCCATATCCCAGTTCACGAGATCGGACGAAGAAAGGACATTATACCGGGGCGAGCACCAGGCCGTACCCGGTTCATCTTTTGAGCCATAGACATAGATCCGTCCGTCGGGCATCTGACGCACTTCCGGATCTGCAATGTACACCCCTTCCGGCACAATCGGGTTCAACGGACGGACCTCTGCCGAGATAACCGCCTTCTGCTCCGGTGTGCCACCGGTTTCTGTTCCCCCACAAGCTGTCAGCAACGGCAGCAGGCACATTCCGCACAATGTGCTCCCCAAAGAATATTTATATGTTTTCATACGTAATTGAAGTTTTTCACCCGTTCTTATTCATATACAATAGGTAAGGGAGGTGCATCAACCGCATCCAAAGAAGAAGGACCGTCCATAGGAACGCCTCCCAACCGGGATCTATAAATTTTCAGGCCTCTGATCGGAGAATTCCATACACTTACCAGAGTTCCCTCGCATCCCCTGTCTTCCAGCATTTCAGCGTGTTTGGCCATATACTGATCGAAGATAAGCAAGGCCTTGTCACAGATTTCCCTGATCTGTGCCTGCGAGTCCTCCGTCTGATCCTGTCCGTTGAAACGCTGAATATTCACGGCCTCCCGGAAAGCGTCCAGATAAAGCACGGAACAAAGCACCCGGTTGCATACAAAGGCCAGATAATGGTATGCCTCGGTTCCCTTTTCCGTTTTTTCCAGAATCTCTTTCAGCAGATTGCCGGCATCGAGATACATTTTTCTGGCATGGTCAATGTTATCCTTGCTCATCCAGGTGTAAGAACCGCCGTTCCCCCAGGCTCCCATCCAGCAAAAACCGATATTTCCCAAATTCGTTGTGGCAAAAACATCCGCACGGTTCACCAGCTGCATGGCCTCCATCAACCGGTCCTTATCGGCAATGGACAGACGGTCTGCGTAATTCCGGTAGAAACGTTCTGCCGAAAGCCCGCCATCCAGTGTAGCCTCAGCCACAAAACGGGCAGAAGTCCTGCTCTCCGCAGTACGCCAATGATTGAAAAGAACAGATGAAACCCCGCAATCAGAAGACTCAGACAGCCATTGCATCATCTTTTCATTACCGCCTATGGAATTCTGATATAAATACATTAGTCCGTCAAACTCGATCCAGGAATATATTTCCGTCATTTTCCGGTCTTGCGGAGAAACAACGACAGAGGGAAGCGCCTGGGCAGTACCCTCACTGCCATGCGAAGACATCAGACAGATTTTCGTTTCCGGAAGTGCCAGACGGGCCAGCCGGTAAGCCCCTTTCGTATAAGGAGTAATCGAACTGTAAATTCCGAGTTTGAATTCGGGATGTCCAGCTCCGCCCTGATTCAGCTGTTTGATAGCCTTCGAAATAATGCCAATCTGCATGTACAGGGTATTCAGGTCGGACTGCTTGTCCTGAATCGGAGCAGTTACAGCAGAGTCTGTTGCGACCGGCTTTTCAAAAAAACGGTTCAAGGTCGCCTCTGTCTCTTTCCTTGTACATCCGGCTCCCCATCCTCCGGTTTCTTCGGTTATCAGTTCAAGCGCATCAATGTCCGGATACGTTTTCAGCAGATCATTTACCGTAGCGACAGTCTGCTCGACCGTTGTCACCCGGGGTTCAAACGAAAACTGGACATAAAGTCCCCGGCTTTTGGCGTGATCAATCAGCGCCTTCATCCATGACAAGGCAAATTTGCTGTTGGCCTGCGGATTGTCCTTCAGCCGTTCAGCCTCGGGAATACAGAACAGGGAATCATTATCCTTGATCTTCTCTTGCAGAAAAGCATTGTCGTACATCACATGCTTGTTTCCGTAGAAATAATTTCCGGCCAGAGACAGACTGTCTCCAAAATAAGTTTCATACCATTGCCCCGGATAACTGTGGATCGTCAGCTTATTAAAACGCATGCGCACCAGCCGGTCAATATACTCCTTGGCATCCTCCAGGGTATAAGAAGAGATGTCCATCGGAAAATTGACATGCTGGCGGATTCCTCGCCACCTGATGTCCGGTTTTATCAAGGTGTCAAAAGGTTCCGTCATGGCCTTCGCCCAATGTTCAGGGACGGAGGTCCCCGTCAGGTCAAACAGATAGCCCATCTTTTCCAGATAAGTATAGACGGCATGTGTTACCCCCATCGCATCTCCTGCACGGAAGATGACCTTACCTTTTCCGTCACAGGAAAAGCCGAATTCACCCTCCGGCAAACTGTCAGTTACTTCAAACTCAAATACTTTCTCCCGATTACCGGCATCCGACACATATTTCTTCAAATCAGAGACTGCAAGCTCCAGTACTTTTGACTCTCCGTCCATTGAACCATAATCAAACTGAGGAGCGGAAGTACATCCCCATAGACAAAATATACCCGACAGACACCCGGTTAACATTTTATTTCTCATAGCGAATAATTTTGATGCCGCAATTTATGGAATTTTCTCCAGACAGCAAAAGAAAAACTTACTACTTTTGCAGACCGAATAAAATTATAAACTGATGATTCTTATGAGCCAGCATATCCCTTCCGATAAACGGGCAGAAATCTGCCTGCAATATTTGCGACAGATCGCTATCAACAACAACCGCGAATGGTTTCACGAGCACCGCGACCTCTACGACGAAGCACGTGCTGCTTTCGAAAGCATGGTACACGACCTGATCGTGCGCATTGCCGCATTCGACCCGTCCGTGCAATATCTGACGGTGGCCGACTGCACCTACCGGTTCTACCGCGACACCCGCTTTTCTCCCGACAAGTCTCCCTACAAACGCCATTTCGGAGCCTACATCAATGCCCGGGGCAAAAAGTCCAACCATGGCGGATACTACATGCACCTGGAACCGGAAGGCTGTCTGGTAGCCGGAGGAGCCTACTGCCTGCCGTCGGACGTCCTGCGTGCCGTACGCCAGAGCATCTGCGAACAACCGGAAACTTTCCACCGCATCGTGGGCAGCGATCCGTTCCACAGCCTGTTTCCCGTATTGGGAGAAACACGGGTGAAAACCATCCCCAAGGGATTTCCCAAAGACTTCCCCTACCCTGAATACATCCGCTGCAAGGATTACTCCTGCTGTCACCCTGTCCCGGAGGACTTTTTCACGGCTCCCGACTGGCTGGAGCGCACAGCCGGAATGTTTGAGATCATGAAGCCCTTCCTCGACTTTGTCAATGCAACCATTGATGAGTTCTGAGACAGTATCATTACCGCAAAGACCGCATAATTGCCACGCAACGAAGGCATAATGCAGCCCGATCGACCGCATAATTCCTGCGTAACGAAGGCATAATCCGGCCCGATTGACCGCATAAATTCCGCGCAAGAGCCTGTAATCAAACGGTCCGCACGGTACACCTGTTCGGGTGCATCATGCGGACCGGTAATTTTCCTCTGAATAATCTTTACTTTCTGCAGAGTTCCGAGAGATAAAAACTATGGAAACGCTCACGGATCTCATCGCGTACGCGGCGGAACTCAGCCTCGATAAACTCGGACGTTCCTGTGGCATGCGAAGGGTCATCGAAACCGATATGCAGGCGCTTGCCTACCTTCCCTGTAAACGCCGGACAGCTCTCGTTGGCTCCCCCGCACACGGTAATGACATAATCCCACGCCTGATCCAGATAGGTACGGACACTGACCGGAGTATGGCTGCTGATGTCGATCCCTGCTTCCTTCATCACTTCCACGGCCTTGGGATTGACCTGTGCGGCCGGTTCCGTTCCGCCGGAATACACCTCCAGCGAGGCGTCAAACGATTGCAGGAAGCCATGAGCCATCTGGCTGCGGCAACTGTTTCCCGTGCAAAGTATCAAAATTTTCATAACGCTATAAGTCTTGTAAAGGGTTATAATATGAAATTGAACAGATAGCCCGACAGGATGATGAAAAAGGCTACCGTACCGAAAAAGATCCCGATAAGACGCCAGGTCATCACCTTCTTGAGCAATGTGGCTTCGGGCAGTGACAGTCCCACCACCGCCATCATAAAGGCGATTGCCGTACCCATCGGAATCCCTTTGGCTACAAACACCTCGATGACGGGCACGATACCGGCTGCATTGGCATACATCGGTACGGCCAGGAGAACCGACAGGGGAACGGCCAGCCAGTTGTCCTTCGACATGTACTGCTCAAAAAATCCTTCGGGCACAAAGCCGTGCATAAAGGCTCCGATGCCGATACCGATCAGAATATACACCAGTACGCCGCGGACAATCCGCCAGGCATCACGGACAATGGCAGGCAGCCGGCGGATAAAGGTGGTGTGATCTTTCTCCCACTCATCTGCCTGAGCCGACGAGTGTGCCTGAATCTGTTTCACCCAGTCGCTGAGATAAGGGGCCAGCCTCATCCGTCCCAGCACGAAACCGCCGATCACTCCCAGCAGGATGCCGCTGACGACATAGATAAGAGTCACTTTCAGTCCGAACGATCCGAGGAACATGGCCACCGCCACTTCGTTGACCAGCGGCGAGGTGATCAGAAAGGCAAAGGTCACTCCCAGGGGAATCCCTCCTTTCACAAACCCGATGAACAGCGGAATGGACGAGCAGGAGCAGAACGGGGTGATGGCTCCGAACAGAGCCGCCAGCAGATACTGCAATCCGTACATCCGGTGCGTAACCAGATAGTTACGCAACCGTTCGATCGGGAAATAGGCATTGACAATGCCCATCAGTACACTGATGAAAAACAACAGGATCAGAATCTTGACCGTGTCGTAGAAGAAAAAGTTCACAGCCGTGCCCAGGGAAGTTCCGGCACTCAGTCCGAAAATCCCATAGACCAGCCAGTCTGCAAAATCTTGTATCATGTCACTACCTGCGTTTTCAGATTCCCAGAAGTTTCTTCACATCACTTTCCGTGGGCACCTGTCCTTTCATCTTCACCACTTCATCCACGACTACGGCAGGAGTGGTCATGATGTTATACTTCATCATTTCCATCAGATCGTCCACCTTGATCAGTTTCACGTCCAGGTTGTTTTCCCTGATCACTTTCTCAATCACCTGATAGGTTGTCTTGCATCTGCTGCAACCCGGTCCCAATACTTTAATTTCCATCTTTCCAAAAATTTAATCAGTTATTAATCTTGTTTATACATACATTATCTAACAATAATAGATGCCGATGAGAATAAATACGATTCCCACAAGGAGATTCATCCATTTCTGCACCTTCTGCACCTTGCCGTAGAAACTGCCCATCTGCTGCACACTGAAAGCCAGTATCCAGGCCACGGCAAGCACCGGTATCGCCGTGGCTACGGCAAATACGGCCGGCAACAGATAACCGGCTGTCACGGAAGCCGACAGAGGGATCAGCATACCGAAATAGAGCACACCGCTTGTGGGACAGAAAGCCAGGGCAAACAGAACCCCTATCAGCAAGGCTCCCCAGCCCCCTCTCTTCGCCAGTCCTTCCGCATTACCGCTGAACCCGAACTGGGGCAGGTTCAGTCTGTCGCCCACGAGCATGAACAGTCCGATGACCAGGAGCAGCGGTCCCAATGCCAGTTCACCCCATGTACCGACCACCTTCTGGATGCCGAACATACTGGATCCCTCTTTCAGGATCAGGATCAGCACCACACCGAGCAGGGTGTAAGCCAGAATACGTCCCAGCGTATAGAGCAGACCGTTGCGGAAAATCTTCCGCTGGTCCTCAATGTCCTTACCGATAAACCCCACCGCTGCAATGTTCGTGGCCAGCGGACAGGGAGAAAGAGCCGTAAGCAAGCCCAGCAGAAACGCAGTCAGAAGAGGCGTGGAACTGTTGTCCAGCCATGTCTGTAACCAATCCATACGCTTCCCCGTACTTACTTCAGCATTCCGCTGACCGTTTTCACCAATCCGGCTTTGAACGCATCAGGCGACTTGCGGGCATTGCCGAAAGCAAACTCCGTCAGATTCTCGGAAGATTCTTTCCCGTCCCGATGTTTCACGACAAACAAGGACGACCAGGTCACTTCGTACTTCTCAGCCAGCTCCTGATTCTCACTCTGAGAAATATCCACAATTCTGAATACCACTTTTCCTTGTTTCAACTCGTCAGCAAACTCCTTCTCCAGCACCTCACGCGTGTTGCGCTCAATGGCTATGCAGGTGGCACAGCGCTGTTTCCCGTGAAAACAAAGCACCTCCACACAGTCACCGGCTGCTACATTCTGTCCGGTACAGATGCCCTGACCTTTGCAGGCATTTCCTCCCGCGCAGGTGTTTCCGCCGGCACAAGTTCCCTGACTTTTACAGGCACCCTGCCCCGAACAGGTACTTCCGCCGGCACAGGCACATACCCGATCTTCAGATCCGGATTTTTCCTTTCCACCGCTTCCACAAGAAACCAGAAGCAGGCAGACCAGTCCTAAAAACCATACATTCTTCATACGTTTATCTAAATTTTATGATTAATAATTCACCTTATTAGTAATTCGCCAAACTACGAACATACAACATAAAAAAGGGGCTTAACGGCAGCACCCTTCTTTCTTGCAGAGAGGCTGACCGAAGAAATCAGCAAACATCCGTCTGGCGATTTCCCAGTTCTCTCTATTAATGCAGTATTTCACTTTCGGAGCTTCAATCTCCCCCTGAATCAGTCCGGCATCCTTCAGCTCTTTCAGATGCTGCGAAACGGTAGCCTTGGCTATGGGCAGTTCCTCGTGGATATCGCCAAAGAAACAGCTTTCCTGACGGGCCAGAAACTGAAGGATAGCCATGCGTGCCGGATGTCCCATTGCCTTGGCAAAGCGGGCCATCCGCTCCTGCTCTTCCGAATACTTCTTTTGGATCATCTTTCTTTTCTCTTTTCATTTGTTGTTCGCAAAACTACGAATAATATTTCTGACTGCAAAAGAAATCTCGCCGAAACTGAGTTTATTAATTATTATTTGTACTTTTGTTCGGTTAGTCAAACATATACACATATAGCATCAAAAAGAAATGATCATGAAGAAAAATCTGCTTTTACTGCCAACTTTTGCAATGGCATTGTTCTGTGCCTGCACAGAAAACGTGAACCAACAGGAAAGTACCTGGCCACAGCCCTGCATGGAAGGAAACAGCGGAAACTGGGTTTACAACACCCAGATCAGCGATGAATTTGAAGCTCCCTTCGATACGGCCAAATGGTACGACCACAACCCGACCTGGCTGGGCAGACAGCCGTCGCTGTTCCGTAAGGAAAACGTGCGTGTGGAAAACGGACAGCTGATCCTGACCGGAAAGCGCGAGAATGTGGCCGATGCTCCGGAAGGCTACCATACCTTTACTACGGCTGCGGTACAAAGCAAGAAAAAGGTACTCTACGGCTTCTTTGAAATCAAATGCAAGCCGATGAACTCTGCCCTGTCGAGTGCATTCTGGCTGTACACCCAGGATTCCATCAAACAGGAAGAAATTGACATTTTCGAGATCTGCGGACGCAACGATGCGGCTCCGTCTTATGAAAAAATTTATTTCGCTACTTCGCATTACATCCTCAAAAAACAGAACCTGCAGATCAGTGACCACGTGGAACACCTGACAGAAGGCCGCTGGGCTGACCAGTGGATCACAGCCGGACTGAAATGGACACGTGATGAACTGGTATGGTACGTCAACGGAAAAGAAATACGCCACCGGAAAAACGATTTCTGGCATTCACCCGAAACCATCAATTTCGACAGCGAAGCCTTCCCGAGCTGGTGGGGACTGCCTTCCGACCAGGACAACGGAGGAGAATTCCAGATCGAGTATTTCCGCTACTGGACCGAAAAAGACCAGCCGTCACTGCAGACCGTTTACATCAATGACATGAAAGAATAACTTTAATAAAGATTATATATGAAATACCTGATCGTATCCGATATCCACGGATCCCTGCCTGCTCTGGAAAAAGTGCTGGCTTTCTACCGCGAACAACAGTGTGACCTGCTCTGCATTTTGGGCGATATCCTGAACTACGGACCGCGCAACGGTCTTCCCGAAGGACTCGACCCGAAAGGCATTGCCGAACGGCTGAACGCAATGGCCGGAGAAATCGTTGCTATACGCGGAAACTGCGACTCGGAAGTGGACCAGATGCTGCTGGACTTCCCGATCCTTTCCGACTATACGCTCGTGGTAGACAACGGCAAACGTCTCTTCCTGACCCACGGACACATTTACAACGAAGAAAAACGTCCCAAGGCTGTCACCGACTGCTTTTTCTACGGACATACGCATCTCTGGAAACTGGAACGTCAGGCAGACGGCGTGATCTGCAATACGGGTTCGGTGACCTTCCCCAAGGGAGGAAACGTACCGACCTTTGCCACTTACGAAAACGGAACCGTCACGGTGTACCGTCTTGACGGTACACCGCTGGCCAGTCTCACGCTGGATAAATAAAAACCACAAAGGGTACCGGTTACAACCGGTACCCTACTTTCAGCATCAGATCGTATGTGGAATAGTCCACGTCATCATAATATCTGTAATTCGTCTTCCGGTTAAAGAAACGGTTGGAAAGAACAACGCTCCACTGCTTCCCGAACTGGTAAGCCAGCTGGACGGAAGCGACCGTCAGTCGCGCATTGCTTCTGTCTCCCTGTACATTCAGTGCATTCGGATCGTCTACCGTACTCCAGTCCAGATCCGGATCATACCCCTTCCAGGTAAATATATGATAATTCTCCAGATTCAGCAGCAGAGCAAACCGCCTGTTGCAGATCCATCCTACTCCTCCCTTGATGCTGTATCCGCTTCCCAGGTTATAATCCCTCTTGCCCAGCTTCATGTAGTCTGAAAGACTGGCTCCCAATGCCACTCCGTTGGCATACAGTTCTCCAAAGAACATAGTCTTCTTTCCCGGTTCCGGATTCTTGTAATAGATGGTGCCCAGGCCGACAGCAGCAGCTTCCGAGATACGGTAAGGCGCAACAAGCCGGTCATTCTTCTCATTGATATCCGAGTTGTAATAATCAAAATGCTGGAAGACTCCCATCATCAGTGAACGGTTTTTCCGCTGCCATACATTCTTTCCCCACAAGGCACCGATGGCATTCACCTGACTGATAAGCGGCTGGTTGATCACATCCAGTCCCATTTTGAAACGGAACCATTCATAGGGTGTATAATGTTCATCATCAAAAGGATTTCCGTAATTCAGGGCCATGTCCACATGCAGACTGGAAGATCCCTTCCTGGACTTCTCCTCATCGGCCAGAAAACGGGGACCGAGACTGACTACAAAATTGACCGGAACGTTCGAATAGCTGCGCCCCTTATAACTTCGCCGTTTCCAGGCCTCCCCCGTGATCAGCCGGTTAATGGCCCGCATCGGTGAGATAATTCCAGCAAGCAGTTCCCGCCCGGCACGTTCCCATCCGCTGGTACGGTTGTCAATGAACAGATCAGACAGCCGGAAAGTTATCTCTCCCAGTGCAACCCCTCCGAAAGTAGTGGCCAGCATGTCATTGGGAGAAGGTGCCTCTGTTTCCATGAAAAATTCCCACATCAGGCTTCCGCCGGCTGCATAGGGAATGGACTGCCAGAAATTCAGTCCGTTGCTGCGTGCGGCATTAAAATACAGCCCGCCATGATAAGGATGGGAAAACAAATTGGTGGTAAACTGATCACTGTCCCACATCAGTCCGCGCCTGAAATTGTTCCTGATCGTTTTCCCGTTGATCCGGGCCCAACTTTCATTGACGATAAAGCGGTCGAATGCCCAGACAGCCAGGTTGGTCCCAATCACCTCACCCGCCGCCCGCAATGGTTTCGGCTTCCAGATTGTAACGGAATCACTGACATAATAACGGGATTCCACCTGAGGCAGATACTCCTGAGCGTAACTGTTTCTGAAGAAAAAAGCAGCAAGGAGCAGAAGCAGTAAATATCTGATTTTCATGTATCGGCAGTTTGTTTTTCACAAATATCCGGAAAAATCCTGTCCTTTCAAAGGTCAGAATCTCTAAAAAAATATGCCAAAAAGTATTTGTCTTCAGAAAAAAGAGGCCACCCGCAAATGCGAGTGACCTCTCTCAACCAAAAAAATGTTTATTGTATAAAATAAGCACCCCTATATCACATAGAGGAAAGATTCGCTTCACAGCGAATATAAAGTAAGTCAAATAGATATAAAAAAGGCCGTTTCCACTTCCATAGCTCAAAAACAGAGACAGACAAGACCAAAGCTATTTCCATCAGAAACGACCTCGTTGCAAAAGTAAGCAATCCCTTATAAAGCCGCAATATTTTTTTGACAAAGAATGGATAAAACAGACCAAATCAATAACTATCCGGTCAAATTTATAAACTAAGCGGCCGTTTTTCACTACCAGACAAAAAAAAGCAACCGCTTCGGTATCCAATCATCAGCATCCGGCTTAAAGCTGATAAAACCGATCCATCATTTCCTTCCTGTACTTCTTGGAAACCAGCAGTTCATCACATCCGTCGAAGGGCGGATACATGATACAGCGGTTATCCTGAACCATCACCAGATAATTCATGTTCACAATATATGACTGGTGTACCTGCACAAACGACTTGTCATAAATACAGAGCTGTTCGGCCGTTGTATTCCGCTTCAGGGGCAGGAAAGTTCCGTCCGACAATGCCACTTCCCACAGCTTCCGCCCCGACAGATAACGGAAATAACCGATCTCCGAAGCATGCAGGAAACGCAGGTCACCCGTAGGAGTCACCATCATAAACGGTTTCTCTGCCGTAGGTACAGGCAGCTGCGCCTTGACCGCTTCCACCTCCTTTCCCCGTTCTTCCAGACGCCGGATCACAAGTTCCAGTTCCTGCGAATCCACCGGCTTCAGCAGAAAATCGAAGGCATAAGCACGGAAGGCGTCAATCATATATTTGTTATAGGCTGTGTAGAACACGACCTCCATGTTCACTCCCAGCTTCTTCCGGGCACGGGTAACCAGTTCCATGCCCAGCATATCGGGCAGTTCCACATCCTGAAACACCAGGTCAGGGCGTACCTTTTCGATCAGTTTCAGCCCTGCCGCTCCATTGTGTGCCACCCCTTCCACCACAATCTGTCCGTATGGCTTCAAGGCCAGACAGAGATTGTCGATGGCACTCTCTTCGTCATCTATAATTACTGTTCGATAAATCTTATTCATAGTGTTATTGGGTTAATCGGTAAGAATAATGCAAAGGAATGGTGAAACGCACTTCACATCCTGTTTCTCCGTCTTCCACCGGCACATTGCTGATGGTCATGACAATAGACTGCCGGTTGTATGAATTGAGCAGCTGAATGGTCTGGGTAATCACCTTCATTCCGGTTCCCGTTCCCCGGTTCACACTCTGCCGGCGGTAGCCTCCTCCGTTGTCGCACACCGTGGCTACGACTCTCTCTCCTTCCTGCATCACCCTGATCCACAGTCTGCGTTTGCCTTCCTTCAGGCGGAGAGCATGCTTGATGGCATTCTCCACCGGAATCTGAAGCAGCATGGAAGGCACACGTACCACATTCAGATCGACATCGCCCGTTGAGACTTCAAACCGGAACTCCTCTCCCAGCGACTTCTGCTCCAGACTGACGTACGTATGGACAAAATCCAGTTCATCAGCCAGAGTCACGGCCAGACTGTCTGTCAGTTCCAGGTTACGCCGCATCAGCTTGATCAGTCCCATCAGGTTCGTGTTGTCCGGGTTTTCCTTCCGTTCGCTCACTTCCCGGTTGAGCACATTAAAGATGAAATGCGGCGAAATCCGGTTACGGATATTCTCCAGGCGCAGGGAAGTAATGGCCGTCTGCAGTTTCCAGCGTTCCTTGTCGATCTTTCTCCGGCGATACAGATACAGAGCCAGTGCAGCCGTACCCAGCAGCAAAATGCAGCCCACAAGTCCATAAAGCCACTGATGCAGATGAAGCAGCTGGTTTTCCTTCTGCTGAATGGAAATTTCCTTCTGCATCAGCGTACTGTCCTGACGGTATTTCAGTGCAATCTCCGCGGCACGCATCTTCACACGCTCACTGCGGATCGAGTCATCAATCCGCTTGTTCTCCTGCAAATAATGGTAAGCCTTCCGGAAATCCCCGCTCTCTTCATAAAAATGCTGCAGATAGCGGTTCCGGACATTCACCATGTTGGGTTCCACATAATCGGGCTTCACGGCATTTTTCAGGCGCATCCGTGCCAGTGGCAGGTTCTTCTGCTTCAGTGCCAGTTCAATCAACTGCGTATCAATGTAATACAAGGCAGTCTGATTATTCACCCGGCGGAAAAAGTCATAACAGCGGCTCAGATAATAGGCAGAAGAGTCCGTCTGGTTCATCAGCAGAAAGACCTCACCCATATTGATCATGGTCAGATTCCGTTCAAACTCCATGTCGGGATATTTCTGGGTCAGCGCCAGCGAACGGCGGAAATACCCCAGTGCCGTCGGATAATCCTGACGGAAATAATACGAGTTGCCCCGGTTGTTCAGATACACATGTTTCTCATACGGACGCATCTGGTCAAACGAACGCTCGGCCAGATTGAAATAATAGTCACAACGGTCAAAGTTACGCAGTTCCATGCTTACCTGAGCCAGTCCGTAATAAACCGGGAAACGGTCTTTTTCAGCTACCTGAAGCGAATCAAACATAGACAGCGTGCGTCTGTACCAGAAAGATCCGAGGTCAAAATGGCCGCCGCGTACATAGGCATCAGCCAGATTGATACAGATGTAAGGAAGCTTCTCACGCTCTCCGGCAGCCAGTCCACAGGCGTAGGCTTTCTCAAAAGCCTTTGCCGACAAATCCATTTCCGACTTCCGTCCGTACAGGTTTCCCTCCATATTATAAATCTGGCAATACAATCCCTGGATGGCAGCATTGTCGTCGCTGCGGTCGCAATATGCCCGCACACGGTCCATCAATGGTACCATCGAATCAAATTCAGCCGTATAAAACAGCGCTTTCGCCTTCAGCAGCATGTTCCGGTAATAACTCATGCTGTCCGGAGCCGAAGCCAGTGCACTGTCCAGCCTGTTGTATATTCCGGCAGGATCTTTTGTCAGAGAATCCTCCATTTCCCGCATGAATGCCTCATAAACTCCCAAATTCCTGCCCTTCCTGTCTTGTCCGGCCCTGGAACATCCGGCTATCCCCGCCAGGACAGTCAGTAATATAATCCAGCCGGACCAATGGCGATATTTCATTTTCACATTTTTAGGTTTCCGCACAAAAATATATATTTTCAGCAGATAAGCCAAAAAAAAATCTCTTACCTTTGAGGCCATAAACCAAGCTTCTTGAAAAATCAAGAGAAATAAAACAATAAATCTGATGAAAATACTTTCGAATGACAAAATTACGGTCCAGATCACAGACCACGGAGCAGAGCTGGCCAGCATCATGGCCAACGGAAATGAATATTTATGGCAAGGCGACATACGCTTCTGGGGACGCCGCTCACCGGTGTTGTTCCCCATCGTCGGACGGTTATGGAACAACCAGTACCACCATGAGGGGGAAACCTACGAACTGGGACAGCACGGATTCGCACGCGACTGTGAGTTCCAGCTGACCTACGAGGAAGAAAATTCTCTGGTATTCAGTCTGGAGAGCAACGAAGATACCCTGAAACTCTATCCCTTCCCCTTCATCCTGCAAATCGGATACCGCCTGCGGGACAACCGTCTTCAGGTGATCTGGAATGTGGAAAACACCGGCGACCGCGAAATGCATTTCCAGATCGGAGGCCATCCGGCTTTCTACTACCGCGACCTCGATCTGAACACCAAGCAGCGGGGATTCCTCGACTTCGGACAGAAGCACCTCCTGCTTCATTACCTCACTCCGGCAGAAAAGGGCTGCGTGAAGCCTGAACATCAGGAGCTCCGCCTGCCCGACGGCATCATGGAACTCACCAGCGACAGCTTCGGATGCGACACCTATATCTTCGACAACAGCCAGCTCCGGAAAATGACTTTGCTCGACCGCAACCGGAAACCTTACCTCAGCCTGGAATTCAACACGCCTCTCGCTGCTGTCTGGTCGCCCAGTGCCGTCCACCCCGACGTGCCTTTCGTATGTCTGGAACCGTGGTACGGACGCTGCGACACCGTAGGCTACCGCGGCGAACTGAAAGACCGTGAATGGATCCAGCATCTGGCTCCCGGAAAGAGCTTCACCGGCGGCTATACCATCGTGCTGGAGGATTTATAATCCGTCCTGACCGGCGCAACAGGCCCGGATACAATGATCCCTCTGTTCCCATACTGACACTTACAGCATCAGAACCGGAACAGAGGGATTATTTTTAACCCAGTACGCTTCCCAGATAGAGGAAGAACATACCGATCAGAACCAGAAGCAGGTCAATAGCCTTGCTCCGCAGATTCTTCTCGCGGAAAATCATCGCACCGAACAGGAAAGACACGATCACGCTTCCCCGGCGTACCATCGACACAATGGAAATCATGGACCCGTCCATGCTCAGGGCATAGAAATAGACAAAGTCCGCTGCCGACAGAAACACGGAAATCAGCGGAATGCACCAGTTCCAGTGGAAAGGCGTACTCGTCTTGCGTTTGGGCCACCACAGGAACATCAGCACCCCGCCCATCAGGAAAAACTGATAGATGTTATACCACGACTGGATCACCATGTTGTTGAACTGCTTCATCAGGTACTTGTCGTACAGCCCGCTTGCCGCACCCAGCACCGCCGCCAGCACAATAAAGGCAATCCATTTGTTGTGGGTGAAATCAATCCCCTCCTTCTTGCCCGAACGGCTCAGCAGGAAAAACGATCCGATGGCCAGCAGCACACCGATCCACTGATACACGTTCAGCCGCTCGCCGAAAATCAGCAAGGCTCCCACCAGCGTCATCACCGGACGGGTGGCATTGATCGGCCCCACAATGGTCAGCGGCAGATGCTTCATGCCGAAATAGCCGAACGTCCACGACGACAGCACGATCAGCGACTTCACCAGGATAAACTTGTGCACCTCCCAGCCCGCATCAGGTACATAAAACAGGGTATGCTGCAACCATTCCGGACGGAAATGAGAAATCAGGATAAACGGCAGGAAGATCAGACTCGAAAACAGGGTGTTCAGTCCCAGCACGGGAAGCACCGCATTGCCTGCCAGCGATTTTTTCTTGAATACGTCATAAAAGCCCAGCAACGCCGCTGAGCAGAAAGCCAGTAATAACCACATAAATTTGTCTCGTTGAATAACCGGCCGCAAAGGTACGACAAAATCCCCAAAGATTTTGCACAAGTCGCAAACTCTCTCTACCTTTGATCAAAAATACACAGCAAGATGAACGAACAGGTGATCCAGAAACTGAAGATACTGACCGAATCGGCCAAATACGACGTTTCCTGCGCTTCCAGCGGAACCGTGCGCCGGAACAGCCGCAAAGACGGTCTCGGCAACACCGTGGGAGGATGGGGCATCTGCCACAGTTTCTCCGAAGACGGACGCTGCATTTCCCTGCTCAAGATCATGCTCACCAACTATTGCATCTACGACTGTGCCTATTGCATCAACCGTGTCAGCAACGACATTCCCCGGGCCACTCTCTCGGTCTCCGAACTCGTGGATCTCACCATCGAGTTCTACCGCCGCAACTACATCGAAGGACTCTTCCTCAGCTCCGGCGTGGTACGCAATCCCGACTACACCATGGAACGCCTGGTACGCGTGGCCAAAGACCTGCGCGAGGTACACCGCTTCAACGGATATATCCACCTCAAGAGCATTCCCGGAGCCAGCGAGGAACTGGTGCGCCAGGCCGGACGCTATGCCGACCGCCTCAGTGTCAATCTGGAAATCCCTACGGAAAAGAATCTCAAGCTGCTGGCCCCCGAAAAAGACCACCAGAGCGTCTACAAGCCGATGCTGTACATCCAGCAGGGCGCCCTCGAAAGTGCCGAGGAACGGAAGAAACACCGCCATGCCCCCCGCTTTGCCCCCGCCGGACAAAGCACCCAGATGATCGTGGGCGCCACTTCCGAAACCGACCGCGACATCCTCAACGTGTCGTCGGCCCTCTACCAGCGCCCCACCATGAAGCGTGTCTACTACTCCGGATACATCTCCGTCAACACCTACGACAAGCGGTTGCCTGCCCTGAAACAGCCGCCTCTGGTGCGCGAGAACCGCCTCTATCAGGCCGACTGGCTCCTGCGCTTCTATCAGTTCCGGGTGGATGAACTCGTGGACGATGCCTCCCCCGATCTCGATCTGGAAGTCGATCCCAAACTGGCCTGGGCCCTCCGTCATCCGGAATTCTTCCCCGTCAACATCCTGACGGCCGACTACGAAGCCCTGCTGCGCGTCCCCGGCATCGGAGTGCGCTCGGCACGGCTCATCGTCCTTTCGCGCCGCTTCTCCCGCATCGGCCTCTACGACCTCAAGCGCATGGGAGCCGTGGTCAAGAAAGCCCGCTATTTCATCACCTGCCACGAACTGCCCGACAAGACCATCCTCGATCTCGGACCCGCAGGCGTACGCAAGCTGCTCCTTCCCCGTCCGGCCCGCAAGACCGACGACCGTCAGCTGAGTTTCGATTTCCAGGATTAACCCCTAACCCGTCTGCCCATGATCGTCTTCCTCTACGACCATACCTTCGAAGGGCTGCTCACCGCCCTGTTCGATGCCTACGTCCGCAAGACCTTTCCCGAAGCCCTGCTCACCGCCGGCGAGCCCCTTCCCCTGTTCTGCGACGAGGTACATACCGTCGTGACCGATCCCGAAAAGTCCGAACGCGTCTGGAAGGCCCTCCGCAAGAAACTCTCCGCCGCCGGACTTGCTTCCGTCACCGGCTGCTGGCTCTCCGAACTGCCCGAAGCCCCCCTGCTGCTGATGCGCTACCTCCGCAAGGTATTCGACTCTCCCCGGAACATCGAAACCCACTATGCCGATCCCGATGTCCTGGCCGTCTGGCAGCTCGGCCGCAAAGTCAGCGGCGAACGCATGCGCGTCCTCCAGTTCATGCGCTTCCAGAAAACCGCTGACGGCACCTACTTCGGCATCATGGAACCCCTCTACAACGTGCTCTCGCTTACGGTACGCCATTTCCGCGACCGCTTTGCCGACCAGCCCTGGATCATCTACGATGCCCGCCGGCGCTTCGGCTACTATTACGACCGCACCGAAGTCAGCGAGATCACCTTCAGCGATCCTGCCCAGCAACCCCTTACCGACGGCATCCTCCGCGAAGACCAGCTCGATGAAAAAGAAAAGCTCTTCCAGGATCTCTGGAAGAGCTATTTCAAAACGGTATGTATCAGGGAACGCCTGAACCCCGTCAAGCACCGCAAGGATATGCCGGTGCGTTATTGGAAATACCTGACCGAAAAACGCTAGAGGAACAGATCGTCCGGATAACTCACGTCCGTGAGATACAGTGCATGTCCCGGCACCGACGTACCGGCACTGCAGCGGTTCTTCTCCTCGATCACCCGGCGGAACCCGTCCACGGTCAGCTTGCCGCGGCCCACCTCCACCAGTGTTCCTACCACAGCCCGCACCATGTTGCGCAGGAAACGGTCAGCCCGGATGGTAAACACCCATTCCCCGTCCCCCGTCTGCTCCCAGCGGGCCAGCATGATCCGGCAGTTGTTCGTCTTCACGTCCGTATGCAGCTTGCTGAAGCTCGTGAAGTCCGTATAGTCAAACAGCGTCTGTGCCGCCTCGTTCATCCGTTCGAAATCCAGCGGCTGGAAGATGCGCCACGAATACCCCCTGCGGAACGGATCCTTCCGCGTGTGGATATAATATTTGTACGTGCGCGAAGTTGCATCAAAGCGCGCGTGCGCTTCCGGTTTCACCCGCCGCACCCCGTACACCGCAATGTCCGGCGGCAGCAGCCGGTTCAGCTTGTCCGTCACCACCTCCCCGTCCAGTTCCGTGTCAAAGTCAAAGTGAGCCACCATCAGCCGCGCATGCACACCGGCATCCGTACGTCCGGCCCCCACCACTTCAATCTCCCGGCGCAGGAAGGTAGAAAGCGCCTTCATCAGCGTTTCCTGCACACTTGCTCCGTTCGGCTGGATCTGCCAGCCGTGGTAATTCGTTCCGTCGAACGACAAATAGATGAAATACCGGAACATACTCAACGCGCCGTTATGTGGAAACAACCCTGTTTCAGTTCATACTTCACATAGCAGCGGTCCGCCTTCCGCAGGTCACGCAGCACCTCCGACAACACCAGCTTCAGCGTGTCGGCACTCACGTCCTGCATCGGCCGTCCGTCCGGATCCTCCACCTTCTCAAACCGTTTCCAGCTGATATCAAAAGTCGTTCCGTAGAAATGACACGAGTTCATCGACGCATTCCCGTTGGTTCTCCGCAGACGCTTTACATCCTCCTTCGTACGGGTCACCGACGTCACGATCACCCGGTTCGGATTCAGCCCCTTGCAGGCCAGTGAATCCAGGAAATTCGCCCCGATGGTGTCCAGCAGCTCACTCGCCTTCGGCACCAGATACGGAATAGAGTGCGTCAGCGAATCCATTCCGTACAGTTCACACGGACCGATCTCGTCCAGCCGGTCTCCCAGATTCCGGGCTTCTTCCCGCGAAGCAATCGGCCGGATACCAATTGCCTTGGCCGACTTCAGCTGCACGTCGTTCAGATCCCCGAACGAACGTCTGTAGCTCACCACTCCGCGGATATTGCGCGGCTCGTTCATTTTCATCGACATATCCTTTTTCTCGCCACAGCCCGCCAGCACACTTCCGGCAGTCAGGGCAAGCACACAACATACCTCCCAAAAACCTCTTTTCATGCTTATTCAGTTTGCTCGTCTAATTTTCATTTACTCATTTTCAGCAGGCAAAGATAGCGAGAACTTACGAAAAGATCAAATAAAACGGAACATGCTGTGACCTCCGGCTGAGAGCAGCAAGAATCAGTAAGCATTTTTCTCACCATGAACGGCATTCGCCACGGTCTTGTAGATAATATACAGGTCCAGGCCGAAACTCCAGTGCTCGATGTACCAGATATCCCCGCGGATACGTCCCTCCATGTCCTTCAGCTCCTTCGTCTCCCCGCGGTAGCCCGTCACCTGGCTCCAGCCCGTGATACCCGGCTTCACAAAGTGACGCACCATATACTTGTTGATCAGCTTCGAATACTCCTCCGTATGCTTCAGCATGTGCGGACGCGGTCCCACCACGCTCATGTCACCCTTCAGCACGTTGATAAACTGCGGCAGCTCGTCGATGCTCGTCTTGCGCATGATGTTTCCCCACTTCGTCTTCCGCGGGTCATCCTTCGTAGCCTGCACCTTGTCCGCATCCGCATTCACCTTCATGCTCCGGAACTTGTAACAGTAGAACTCCTTATCGTTCAGTCCGTTCCGTTTCTGCTTGAAGAAGATCGGGCCCGGCATGGTAATCTTCGTGATAATGGTCACAATGATCAGGATCGGGATAAACAGCGTACACAGGAAACACAGCGAGAACACGATGTCGAAAGTCCGTTTCAGTATCTTGTTCCCCAGACGGCTCAGCGGATCCTGCCGCAAACTCAGGTATGGCACATTCCCCATCATGTTGAAATACATGCGGTTCTGCAGGTAATTATGCACGTTCGGCACACTGTAGAAATGCACCAGGTTATTCTCGCAGTAATCAATGATCGGCGTGATCACCTCCCGGTCCTTCGACGGCAGACAGCAGAACAGGAAATGCGTATTCCCGTGCTTTTTCAGATAATCCGTCACCTCCTGCGGCTTGCCCAGATACGGACACTCCTGCGGGAAATGCCCGTTCGGTTCAAAATCGAAATATCCCAGCACACGGTATCCTGCCCAGCTTTGCGACGTCAGTTCCTGATACAGCTCCCGGTTGTTGTCCGTACTGCCCACCAGCACCACATACCGCAGGTTACCGCCCTTCGTACGGTACGCCTTGATCAGCATACGCAGGCCCAGCCGGAACACCGACACACAGACCAGCACCGCCAGCAGATACGCCAGAAACAGCTTCGACCAGGCATCCATATATCCTCCCAGTTGCAGGATTCCCCCGCCCAGGATTGCAAAGAACACCACATTCTTGGTCACACGGGTCAGCACCTCATACGCGAACACCTTCCGTCGGTAAAGAATTACCCCCGTATGCATCACACACAGCAGGTAACACAACATCAGCGTCGCCACAATCTGGAACTCCGATGCCTGGAGTGTCTTCTCCCAGGCCGTATCCTGTGCCCAATGATAAAATCTGTGAAACAGTCCGCCTACGATACAGGTATCGCAGGCAATGACAAATGCGTTAGTAAGCCGGTTATACGACTCTGCCATTCCTCTTTTCATGACCTAGTGCTTTTCAATATGTTTTTTACAAAAAAAATTTGGTTACTTCATTTTCCCTCTTCTCCGGGAACTTCATACGTTTCAGCTCCCATTACGCTCCTGATCTCACGCATCTGAGAAGCAATATATCCCGTGTCAGTAGCGCTTCAGCTCCAACTTAGCATAATCCGATTCCAATACCAGCGCCTTGCCGTCCGCCTTCACGATGCGGAACGTCGTTTCCATCGCTCCGATACCGAAAGGCTTCAGCTGCTCCAGCGTGGCATCCTTCTTGCTGTCACTCGTTGCGGCACGCACCTTAAACTCACTCATCACCGCCTCCCGGCCCTCGTCCGTATAGCCGAAGCGACCGATGAAATCCCCGTACCCCTGCGTACCCTGCCGTTCCGCAATTTCCACCACGTAACGCGTGATCCCGTAGAAAATCCGTTCCGGCTCATGCACAGCTCCGTCCTCCTTCGTCGTGAAGCGTTCCAGTTTCCAGAACCCTTCCACGCTGCTGTCCACCGGCTGCTTGGCACATCCCGGCATCAGCAGACAGGCCAGTATCAGGCCCAGCACCAGCAATGCATACACCAGTGTCGCCTTCGTCTTTCCGCTTAATTGTATTATTTTCATAAACCCTTTTATTATTTTCAATCATTTCAACATTCATTCCCGGCTCCCGTCCGGCATTCCTCCGTCGGAAACCGGTCACCGTTTCCGGTGTCCTAGCGTTTCAGCAGTTCCCCCGTCTTGCGGATGCAGAACGTACCTCCCGCCGTATTTCCCGGCAGATAATTTCCGCGATCCAGTCCCAGAGCCGCCGAGAAACTCCATCCCGCCAGCCGCTTCGGACGGTATGTCACCTCCCAGAGCGATCCGAACTGCTTGCGCGGCTTGTCCAGCGGTGCCGAATAAGTTCCCCAGTGACGGGCAAACGACACCAGCACCCTCCAGTTCCATTCCTCCGACGGATCTCCCGTCATTCCCAAGTGATTCGCCCGGACACGGTTACTCTTGAATTCATTTGTGCCGTCCGTATTATATGCCGGTCCCGGCAGGAACGGATGCCCCAGTCCCAGACCCGCATGCTGCCAGCCCAGATACTCCCCGTTCGTATAATAATTGTCGCCGCCGCTCATCTGCACATCATGAAACGAACCAGCGATGCCGTCATACAACAACGGCCCCGTCTGATCCTTGGTATTCAGTCCTTCCCACAGCACCCGCGTCACCCAGCGGTTCTCCGGCAAGGTCAGCTCCAGTCCCAGATGCCCGTCCTTCCAGCGGCCATACTGCCAGAACATCTGCGAGTGATCCTCGAAATAATGCTCCAGATACGCCCGGAACTTCCAGTCCTTCAGATAATACGACAAGGCAAAATTCCAGCTTCCGCAATGATTTCCCTGTACATTCTGCAGCGTACTGGCCTGCTTCGGGATCAGCACCTTCATGAAATCCTTCAGACCGTTCGGCTTGTCCTTCACAAACGTCAGGCTGCCGTCCTCATTCTTCCGGTACACCGTTCCGCCGAACTGCGCCGCCGTCAGCAATCCGAATTCAAACTCCACCGGCAGCTTCTCCCGGTTGCCCAGGCGCAACATCAGCGACTTCGAGTGATACAGCACATTCTTCATCACCGTCTTTCCCGGTGCCGCAAACTCCTCCTGCCAGCCATTGTCCGTAAACATACCGTAAGCGATATGCCCCTTCAGCGACAGCCAGTTGCCCGTGAATCCCAGCGGCAGATACTCCCGGATCTCCCCCCGCACCTGCGGCACGGGACGCGCGTTCATACCCTCCACCATCATGCCGCTGCTGAGCCGTTCATCCTTGTCCAGCGGGAAATTTCCCCGCTCCTTGCTTCCGATACTCAGCGTCAGCATCTTCCACGACACATCCGCATACGCCTGCTGCACCACGAACCTGGCCCGGTCCGGCACTGCCCCGTTGTTCAGCGTACCCGCCAGATCCAGTCCGGCTCCCACTCTCCAGTTCCGTTTCAGCGGCTGGTCATAAGTCACTCCCGCCCGGAGCCATCCGCTGTTCGGCCGTTCCGACGCCAGCCCGTAACGGTTGGACGTCATCCACATCGGCGCATACTCCCCGGCAGACACGTTCACATCCGCCTCCACCCGGTAGCCCAACGATGCTTCCGTTTGGGCAAATGAAGGCAAGGCCACTGCCAGAACTGGCAGCAGCGCCCACTTTTTTCCAAAAATCATTGATTAGTTTTTATGTTTCACATTGTCATAGGCAGATACCGCCCGTTCACCAGCGACAGCAGCTGTCCGCGCTGCAGCTTCCCGTCCGGATGCCGGCAGCCCACGTGCATCCATTGCGGCAGTCCCTGATCATTTTCGTTTTCCGAAATCAGCTGATCAAAAGCCCGCCCCTTCAGAAACTCCCGGCAGAACGCCTTGAATTCCCTCATCCGTCCGTTCAGCGGAATCAGATCGAACGCATAGCCATACCGGTGGGCAGAAGTCACGCTTCCCCCTACCGCCCGGTTCAGTTCCCGGCAGCGGTACCCCGATGAAATCCGGATGGCGGGCGTCCCCCATCCCTGCTTCCGCGAACAGGCTTCCCATGCCTCCCGCAGCGGGTCCAGCAAACTCTCCACACTCTCCGTGATATGCGCCTCTATTTCCGGCGAAGGCGTGTTGTCAATCCCTCTTTCCCTGGCAACCTTCGAGTGGATGCACTCTTCCATGGTGAAATACTTCATAGCATTTATCTTTAAGATTCATGTTCTAAAGATAACAAGAAAAGATCAGATTTGCAACACTTTATAAGGAAAATCCGCTTAGTCTCTGCGGAAAATATCCCGCGTGTACACCTTGTCCTTCACACTGTCCAGACAGTTGTCATAGCGGTTGGCAATGATGGCCTGACTCTGCTGCTTGAATGCTTCCAGATCGTTCACCACCTTCGAGCCAAAGAACGTACTTCCGTCTTCCAGTGTCGGTTCGTAGATGATCACCTGCGCCCCTTTCGCCTTGATACGCTTCATCACGCCCTGGATGGAACTCTGACGGAAATTGTCGCTGTTCGACTTCATGGTCAGGCGGTACACTCCGATGACACACTGCTTTTCCGAAGCCGGATCAAAGTCACCCCGGTTGTAATAATCATAATAGCCCGCCATCTTCAGCACCTGATCCGCAATGAAATCCTTGCGTGTACGGTTGCTTTCCACGATTGCCTGAATCAGATTCTCCGGCACATCCTGATAGTTGGCCAGCAGCTGCTTCGTATCCTTCGGCAGACAGTAACCGCCGTAACCGAATGAAGGATTGTTGTAGTGCGTACCGATACGCGGATCCAGACAGATACCCTGAATGATCGCCTGTGTATCCAGTCCCTTCACTTCCGCATACGTGTCCAGCTCGTTAAAGTAAGAAACACGCAAAGCCAGGTAGGTATTCGCAAACAGCTTCACCGCTTCCGCTTCCTTCAGGCCCATAAACAGCGTATCCACGTCCTGCTTGATTGCTCCTTCCTGAAGCAGCTTGGCAAATTCTCTGGCCTTCTCCTCCAGATGTTCTCCGGCAATGGCACGGATCGCCTCGTTCTCTTCGTCCCGTCCTTCAATCTGTTTGGGATAGCCCACGATGATCCGGCTCGGATACAGGTTGTCATACAGCGCCTTGCTTTCCCGCAGGAACTCCGGCGAGAACAGCAGGTTGAACTTCTTTCCCTGCAGGGCCGGTGTGTCGCGGAACACCTTCGCATACTTTACATACAGGCTGCGGCAGTAACCCACCGGGATGGTACTCTTGATCACCATCACGGCATCCGGATTCACCTCCAGCACCAGGTCGATCACCTCTTCCACGTGACTTGTATCGAAGTAATTCTTCACCGGATCATAGTTGGTCGGTGCAGCGATCACCACAAAATCTGCGTTCTTATAGGCTGCTGCTCCGTCCAGTGTAGCCTTCAGGTTCAGATCCTTTTCAGCCAGATATTTTTCGATGTACTCGTCCTGAATCGGACTGATGCGGTTATTGATTTTCTCTACCTTTTCGGGAATCACGTCCACAGCCGTCACCTGGTGATGCTGGGATAAAAGTGTAGCGATGGACAGACCTACATAGCCTGTGCCGGCTACGGCGATAGTATAGTTTTTCAAATCGCTCATAGGAAATAATTTAAAGCTTTTTCTACTATATGATGCATATCATAATACTTATATTCAGCGAGACGACCACCGAATATCACATTAGTTTCTTTGTCAGCCAGCTCTTTATATTTCAGGTATAAAGAATTGTTTTTCTCATCATTTACCGGATAATACGGTTCACTGCCTTCCGTCCATTCCGAACTGTACTCTTTAGAGATAACAGTTTTCGGACAAGCTTCGATATCAGCTCCAAACATTTCGAAATGCTTATGCTCGATGACACGTGTGTATGGAACTTCACGCTCTGTATAATTCACGACTGCATTTCCCTGATAGTTCGGTGTATCCAGCACCTCAGTTTCAAAGTTTACGGTACGATATTCCAGTTTACCGAACTCATAACCATAAAATTCATCAATAGCCCCCGTAAACACAATCTTATCAGCCAGTGCAGAAAGCTCCTCACGATTGGCAAAGAAATCACACTCCAGCCGGGTTTCCACACCTTCCAACAGACGTTCAATCAATACATTATATCCACCGACAGGGATTCCCTGATACTTGTCATTAAAATAATTATTGTCGAAAACCAGACGCACAGGCAGACGTTTGATGATAAAAGCCGGTAGTTCCGTACATTTTCGCCCCCATTGCTTTTCGGTATAACCCTTAATCAGTGCTTCGTAAATATCCTTTCCGATAAGCAGCTGAGCCTGTTCTTCCAGGTTACGAGGTTCAGTCACTCCCTGCTCCTTCATGCGTGCAACAGCTTCTGCCTTTTGCTCCTCAATTTTAGCTGTTGCTTCAGCAGGAGTCGTCACACCCCACATCTGATAGAATGTGTTCATGTTGAAAGGCAAGTTATATAGCTTACCCTTATAATTAGCTACAGGCGAATTGGTGTATCGGTTGAACTCTACAATAGAGTTTACAAAATCCCACACCATTTTATTCGAAGTATGGAAGATGTGTGCCCCGTATTTGTGCACATTGATTCCTTCTATTTTCTCGCAATAGATGTTTCCACCCAAGTGTGAGCGACGGTCAATTACCAAACATTTTTTACCCTGCTGTTTTGCTTTGTAGGCGAATATGGAGCCCAAAAGCCCTGCGCCTACTATTAAGTAGTCGTAACGTTGCATGAGAAAATAAAGTTTTAAGATATTATTGGGTTGAAGAGATTTGTAATTATCTGCTCTGAGTGTATTTTTTACCAAGGAATTTGGCGGCTAAGAAGTATTTGATTTTTTGGGGCCAATTCTCATTGCCTAGTTGTATCATCTTTATTTCTTTATAGGCATAATGATGCTTTTCTATCCATACATCCAGCAACAATTCACTTACTCTTCCAAATAAGCGAGCGTCAAAGGCAGGAAGTTTGCTTAAGTCAATTTCTTTTTCTAATTGAAATAAAATATTAAATAGCCAAACACAGTATTCATCAGCTAAAGTTTTTTTCATAATGAACATATTGAACATGTGCCCCCATGTACGTTTCATTACTTTTTCAAAAGCCGGGAGATAATCAGGGCATGCTTTAGCTATAATATCCTTAGTCTTTTCAAGATGAATTATATCATGAGTATGTGCGTAATGCGACCATAGACTTTCTATATAATATTTTCTTTTCTGCGGTAAGATGATATCATTTTTCTTGCATAATTTTTCTGCCTGTTCAGATTTCAATACACCTTTTATTTTTTGCTTTTCTTTTTTTATTCCTAAAAATCTTCTGTAATGCACTAACCCTATATAATCTACATCTAGATTTTTCCACCCCCAATACAGAGCTGTCAGTTCACTATAATATGGATTCTTTGAGGAAATGTTTTCCCCTGAATTATCGGTTTGATAACCAAAATCCTTATTTAAATTTAAACTTTTACCAACTTGTACTGGTAAATAGATATCATCCTTGGGCATTTCACATTGTTTATGTGCTGCAACTATTATTTTTATATCCATATATAAGATTTTTTATTTATATAGTTAGCGTCCAATTTTGACGTGTCGCATAGGGAATGCCGCCAGATAGCGTTTTCCTCTTAAATAAATCAAGAATTGGTATTGATTTTTAGAATTTGTCCGTATAGACTTCTGCCAAAAGTCGGATAAAACGTTCTGCAATCGAGTTGTCAAAGCGGTAACTACCGCCCTTGTGATAGTTAAAAAACTGCTTACAGAAGTTTTTCAGATGAATGTAGATTAATCATCCTGGAGAGATGGATAAATCATCACTCGAAATTATTACTGTTTTAAGTTTTGGATTACAGCAACGAGGTTGATATTTTTGCTCTTTGAAACAATACGTCAAAATTGGACGCTTACAGTATAGCTGATTTTACGAGTGAGTGTCCGACTTTTTATGACTTTGAGTAATATGCCATTGGAGTGCACTTCATAATTATAAAAACCATTTATTTAATGTATCTACTATAATATCTGCATTTCCTTTTACTAAAGGCTTAAACTCATAGCTCTTGGCTTTTTCAATGGCCGATGACAGATCTTTTATGTCATAAACTCCTATAATACATCCCAAGGACTCTAATTTTCTCACTACTTGTTCCTGATCGTGTACATGCTCAATGCCTTCTATTCTAGGTACGGCTACTACGCGATAACCTTTTTCTATACATTCCAGCATTCCACCCCAACCACCTTGCATCACTATTACTTCTGCCTGAGCCAGCAGACGAGTCATTTCTTCACGCTGACAATAAGCAAAACTTTTGGCATGCTGACATACATACTTAGATACACCGGTTTGTATCACAACCTCATCTTCGGTTGTGGCAGCATACTTATCTGCAGCCTTAATCAAACGATCAAAAGGCTGAAAATGTGTTCCAACAGTCACTAATATCATAACACTCCAATATATATTGATTTAGGAAATATTTCTTTCATTTCTGGCCACTGAACTAAAAAGAGGTCACTTATTCCATATATCATATAAGGAACTTTCGATGGCTTTGTTACATTGGCTGCCGAACACAGAAAGATCACTTTACTTCTAAAGAGATATTTACCAAACCACATTGTAGGAAAAGCCACACCGGCTCCAGTAGATATTATCACATCAGGACGTTCTTTTATTAATACCCACAGACTCTGCACACAGTTGACAAGCAAGTTTAAAAAATTACCTGTAGGGTTTGCGAAACGATAATGCCTCGATCCGGTTAATTTATTCTTTAAATGTTTGGCACTATCAGTTACCCAATAGGTATCGAATTTTTCTCTTGATATATTCTTCGTAGCAAGGCATAATTGTTCAAAATGCCCGCCACCATTACAAGCGAAACATATATTCCGTTTCCTTTTCATGTTTTTATGTTTATTTATAAATAGTTTTTCAGAACCGGTATTTTCAGCATGATCTCTACCATAGCCCACGACAATACATAAATGGAAGCTCCCCCTATCAAAATCGCTATCCAACCGTAATCCATAAGATTGATGTGGAGCAGTTTAATGGCTATGTTTATCCATAACATATGCACAATGTAGATACCGAGCGAACAACGATTCATCCGCTTCACTACCCCATTTGAGCAAAATCTGTCGAACACATTTTTACGCTTCACTATGAGATAAAAAATAATGAGGCTTTGTAATACTACAAGAGGGGAAGTATACGAACACCACGTTTTAGATAAAGTAAGTCCTATCCGTTCATCAAATGTTACCATAACCCCCTCCACAACAAACAGTAACAAACATAAGCCCATCAACAACATATCGTTTATCTTATGGCTTTTTACATATTCCTGAGCTTTCTCTGAAGATAGTATATACCCCATAATGAGGTAAATCAGATAGATGGAAGTGATAGGATAGTTCACAAAAGTTCTTTCGATGCCAATAGTGGGCAATAATGATGCAAATAAAAAGGTAACCGATAAGAACCAAAAGCAATGGGGTGGCGGTAATTTAGTTTTACACAGATTTATTACAGGAAGTACAAGATAGATGCCAAGAAGCATATACATGTACCACAAATGTTCCCACGAATTTCCGCTGAGAATGTTTTTCATTCCTTCCCATAGCAGTGAAACGGAAAGTGTACGAGTATTAAAATACAGTTCCATCATGCTATATAACCATCCGAAACTCAAAGTGAGTAGAGCTATGCGTTTAAAATATTTCCACATCTTACCATAGCTCATATTTTCTTTTCCCAATAGCAAGCTTCCCGTAATAGCCATAAATACCGGCACAGGCCAATGACATAAAAGGTTCAGACTTTTATAAATTATGCGCTCTGTTGCTGTACTGCTATCACCATAATATGTCAGCCAGCATATACCTACATGGCAGAATATCACTCCAACAGTAGCAATTAGTCGAAGCAGCTCTATACTACTGTTCTTTTTCTTTTCATCCATCTTTCTGTAGTCTTGATATTTGTTCCTTTTGTGATTTCATCCTTTGTGCATAGCAACTGCAAATATTTCCTTATAATAATCCACAAGCTTTCGGGCATTTTCCTTTACATTATATCCGACTTCAGTGAGCCGCAAAATAGCTTCGCGGCTATCGTCCGCACGACTTTCCACAGGACGATGCATATCGAGCAACCTGTTTGCCCAAAGTGTCGGCTCTTCGTCTATCGGCTCATATGAACACAAGTCAGTTACGGCACACTCACGAGTTACCTTATCGGAAATGACACATGGAAGTCCAGCTGCCTGCCATTCAATAATGACACTTGGTAATCCTTCGTATTTGGATGGGAATCCCACCACATCCATAGCCTGTAGGTAGTCTGCTACATTATTTACATAGCCAGTAAACCGCACACTGTCAGCTATGCCCATACGCTCTATTTCTTTGCGACAGTCTTCCATACCAGGACCTTCGCCTACAAGGAGCAGAAAAGCATTAGGACACATTTTCTTTAGTTTGACAAAGGCATGTATAAGAAAAGACTGGTTCTTGTCCGCATTCAGCCTTCCTACGTTGCCTACCACAAAATTACCTTCTATACCCATACGTTCGCGCATTTCCTTTCGTCTGGCAAGTGAGAACCGGAAAAGGTCCAAATCCTTGGCATTATTTATCACTATAAACTTTCTATGACCAAACAACCATCGTCCAGCATCCATGCCACATGCAATTCTGTGAGAACAAAGCCATTGGAAAGGCCACCACAACAACTTATGCTCCATATTATGCATACAGGCAGTATTATGACTATGAGCTATGCGGATTTTTGTTCCGGCAAGCCATCCAGACATCATTTCCATCACAAGAATAGATGACTGTCCGTTAGCATGTATAATGTCATAATGCTCACGCCGTAGCAGGTTACAGAGACTTCTGATATACTTCAATGGATATTTTTGCCGGTGAGGAAGATAATGGATATGACAACCGTACTTTTCGAACCATTGAACTACCTTTTGATCACAATTTTCCTTAAAAGCAATCCAATCTAATTGTACTCTATTGGCAAGTTCTGTATTCTCATATATAGCCTTTATGTAAGGCTTCCAGGCACTTGATATGCCATCACGTCCCAAACAACCGGAGGTTAACAGAATTCTTAGTTTCTTCATAAGTCAGAAATTAACGCTAAGCTGTTTTTGTTTGCATTTGTATATGGAAAAAGGAAAACAAATTTCTCTACTAATCAATTATCGTTACTCTAGTTCGTCATAAATTTCCAGCAGTTTATCTCTAATAACCTTATCTGAGTAATGGGAATCGTAGTAACTTTTCCCTTTCGCTGTCATAACTTCCATTTCCGACTGACAGATTTGCAAAAGCTTGCTTTTTAAGTCGTCATAGTTACCTTTCTTGAACATCATTCCCGCTCCCGAGGCCTCCATGATTTTTTTGAAGAAAGGAACATCGGATGTCAAACTCGGCGTACGGAAATAAAATGCCAGACTCAATACGCCAGACTGAGTAGCCGAAATGTAAGGGTAAACAATACAGCACGCATGAGAGTACATGTAGGCTATCTCTGAATCCTTGATGTATCGGTTTATTATAATCACGTTCTTCTCGTTGGAGATACGTGAGAAAGGCAAGGTGCCCTTTCCAGCAATGACAAGGGTATAGCTTTCATTAAGTGCTTTATTTTCCGTAAACACCTTATAGAGCAAAGATATACCTTTATATTCTTCTATACGCCCGAAGAACAAGATGTATGGTCGCTTCAACATGACCAATTCCGCAGGTTGATCTTTGCCATTTTTGATATTCTCTGTCACCAATGAAGGAAAGTTGTGAAAATAGATTCTTTTGTCCGGATAACTTTCTTTAAGTTCCTCGTATTGTGCTTCCGAATTGGTGATGAGATTTCGAGCATATCGAGTGTTTTTACACAAGCGTTTGTACAATAGGTCGGCACGCAGTTCCTTATACCATTCTTTCTTGTATTCATGCGGATGGAGATCATGCACGGTGCTAACACACACAATATTTTTTTTCTCCAAGTCTTGCACCAGATCTTTATCGCCTGGATTATTGATAAAATGAACCACCTTTATTCCATACCTTTGACAAATATTTAAAACAAGTGAATGTGATTGCGAGCGAATCGGAAGTAAATCTCTGATTTTATTCCATTTACTACTATTCTTCTTATAAAAATAACTTTTCGTATGAAGCTCCTTCTTGATGTTCTTCCTATAAAAATCATCTTCGTGATCTGTGAAGAAATAGTAAATGTCGTCTTGTGCTGAAAACTGGTTTACTATTTCGCTTACATAGGGTCCCATACCAGCATAAGACGTTGTAGACAGAATAAGAGTTCGTTTCATTGTCAATTGTTTTTAAGGTAAGCCATCTATGTTCCGTGATTGATTATTTTCCGAAGAAGTATTCCTGTTGGATGCGGATAAGTTCACTTTGGGATAGCAAAATCTTCTTTTCCAAGGGCATCCATGGAAATTCTTCTGATTTCTTTTTCATTTTCATTGCGTATTCCTCTGTCGTCATGATGAATCTGGCAGGTATTCCACCCCAAACTTCGTTGTCAGGAATATGTTTAGTAACTATGCTTCCTGCTGCAACTATTGAATTTTTACCAACAGAACAGTTGGGCATCAGTATAGAATAAGCACCAACGAAACAGTTATCAAATAATTCAATACTGCCAACTTTGTCTATTTCGTCTCGTTTCATGCCTAAATAATAAGCTATACGATGAACGCTTACATCATGATTGATGAATTTAACGCCAGCTGCACAGACTGCATTGTCGTGTATGCTGATCAGATATAGTTCTGTTCCAAAATTAATAGTATATAGTTCAACATTTTTCCCTAAAAAATAAAATCGGTTTCTCATTAACTCTGCTCTTCCATTAGGTGAAGCTTTACGTAGTCTTAATAAGAAATAGTACTTTTTAAACAGAGTAATTACCCCCCCCAATTTGTATATTTTATTCATAAATATAAAAATCTAGCAATTGATATTTCTTTAACGTTTGATGGATATTCCATGTCGAGCCAATATCTCTTTTAGCGACAAAGCACGTTGTGAAGTATAGTGCTTACACATGAATGCCTCTACCGCTTCGTAGGCAAACTGCGAAGTTCTATACAAATCCAATACAACTTCAAACTCCTCGTAGCTGGAAACATTAGGTACTATAGAAGCCAGATTATACCAAAGGGTATCTGACGTGTTGGGATAATGCCCAATGACTTGACACCCATTGCACAACATTTCAAACAGTCTTGGAGTAACTTGATTGTAACCGTTACTTCCTTTTTTTCCTTCATCAATCCCCGGTGTGGAGTAGCAAGTTATCTTGGTACGACGGATGACATCCAAATAAGATGCACGGCCAGTATCCTTAGCTATAAACCGTCCTCTGTTCGTGACGTATTCCCTATGATCTATATCACCATTGTTTGTGATGTACTCAAAATCAGGATGCTTGCTGGAATATTCGTCTAGCAAACGGATGAAAAATGGATTAGGACGCCCTATTACCGTAAATTCAAAATCTTTCTTTTCCAATACTTCTTTTTTCAATGCATGCATGTCTGGATAAGAAAGAGGCCAATGTTCGATAGGAATGGGACAACCTTGTGCTTTCAGAAAGTCGTAAACTTCTTTATTCGTCAATAATATAAGCTTGACTTTGGAATATGCATGGTAGAAATCCTGAAGGTCTGATTTTGTAAGCCAAAAGTCGATGATGACAGGGATGGTTGATGCGTTCACATCACAGACTTTTTTCTTGCTTGCTGCCATAATAAAACGTAAATTCAAGTTCTTGTTGATAAAGAACAGATGGTAAACCCAAGATAAGCCGTAAGCATTCATTCGGCTCTTGATGAAACGGATCAGCCTACAATCCTTTCGAATGGGAAGATTCAATTCTTTGGATAACACCGATTCCCATTCTTTCAGAATCTGCCATGACGGTTGCCGTGCGTTAGTTGAGTCAATTCTAGTGAGTTTCATTGATTTTTCCCTTTCATCATTTCACAAGTATCCATTGCTGCTTTCATTGCAACATCCATGTTATAGTATTCCCAATCAGCGAAACGACCGGTAAAATAAAAGCCCATATCAGACAATACTCTCTTTAATTTCTGTATCATTTCTTTTGTAGACGCGTCTTGGATTGGATAAGTATACTTATTATATTGATGGGTGATGTAACGGGGATTAAGAGGCATTTTATCGAGATTTTCCTTTATTGTTTCAGTGTCAACATAATCTGTAAATTCCACAGTACCTGTCATCATCCCATTACTGTTATTTGTAGGCGAAAAGTTTCCTGTACAGATAATGCGGTGAGCCTGATATTCATCGCTTGGCAGATATATCCAAGAATAAGGATTCTGGGCTATTTCACAAAATACAGACGTTGTTCCATGATATTCGAGTGCTTCTACCGGCAAATGGAAACCAGATATGTCTACACCCCGAATTGCCTTCACCATTTCTTTAAGGTTGCCGCAGAAAACCACATTATCGTATTCCTGTCCATCTACCATCCAATAATTTCCCATATAACACAACTCGTCAATGCACTTACCGTAGCGTATGTTCAAACCTGAAGCTAGGCGGTCGGCAAGGAATTGAGATCCACCATATTTTTCATACCAAAAAGAACTATGTACAAACTGTTTCTCTTTTACATGATTGATGTTGTTGTATATCATTTCTTCCACAGTTGGCATAGGAAGCTTTCCTTCTAGCCACGTCAGAGGAACACAAGACAAATCCCTTCGCCAGATTTTTTTGTTGTATGGCTGAAAATACTGTCTATATAGGGTATGACCGAATCTGCATTGCAGAAATTCTTCAAAATTTTGAGGATGAACCTTATCTTCGTTCCGTGACAAGGCAACGAGGTCTCGAATAAAGTCCCGCTTCATATCTTCATCAAAAAGATAAGCATGGTTTTCTATCGGATACGGTATCTCTTGGCCGTTTTTCATGAACACCATAGAGTTTCGGTCGGCCTTTACAAACTCATCGTCTTTATTAAAGAACTTCCAGAACCAATCAAGTACTTCCTTGTATTTCGAATTGAACACATGGCCTCCGCAGGTGTGAAAAAGACAGTCCTCAACGCGGTCACACTTTATCAAGCCACCTGGACGATTTTCTTGTTCGTAAACATCCACCTTATTGTTTCCAATTAAAAAGTGGGCAACAGTCATTCCGGAAACTCCGGCTCCAATAATTGCAATTCTTTTGTTTTGCATTATTTCTTTATATTTAAAATTTAGCTGATCGGATGGACTATCCAGTCCAAGTCAAACATGTTATTAATATATAATGTGATATATTTAGTGATAGGTTATCCTTTATCTGGTAATACCCCTTGAAACCCTATGACTCGATTTAACTAAAACATAGGTAAGCACAGACATAACAAGCAAATCTTCAAACCAATATCCGCCTGCAATCATACTCAGCATGATAAAACTGAAAAAAAATTTAATAAAAATGTATTGTCGTTCCACCTTAATCCGCATGGCAGCAACAAACCACACCAGAACCATCAACACACCAATCAAACCAAAACTGATATACAAAAAACAATATCCTACATCACTTGTGAAAAAGCCGAATTCGTCCTGCATCATCTCAAACTCTTTCGCTACACCTCCTGCATTGGGCACTATAAGCCCGTTTCCAAACAGGATTTTATAAATATTGTCGCCATTATATTCTGTAAACATATATGTAGCCATTGTTATCCGAATATTCTCATGGCCAGCCGCATTTGCTTCTGCCTGCTCTTCTGAAAAAGACAGTAAGTTTTCCATGACATTGTGTGTGAAAGGCAAATAATAAACCAAAATCACGAGAAACAACCCTGCAACCATCAGTTTCACCTTTTGGCTTGTTGAAATCGTAGTGCTGAATAAAACGACTATGCATCCAACTACACCCAACGTGAAGAGAGGGAATCGGTTGCCTAGCAATATCATATAGAAAAACAACACGCCCAAGGACATTAAGTTAGAAAAAACCAGCTCAAAACGATACATTTTTTGAAAGATGAATAGCGGGACAACCATGGCAAAAGGCAATGAGATACGGAGCACACCCCGTGTTTCGTAATCACCTTTTATTTTTTCTATGTATTCACCTACGTCTACTTTAGCCATACCGAACCAACAATCCGGAAATTGTACGTAGCAAAGTAAACGGATGACCATATAAACCATAACGAACTTCCAAAGGACATCCAAAACAGTTTTTTCATCAAAATTCTTATATGACAAGAAATAGAAAATACCCCAAGCACAAAACCATTTAGCTCCCGTACGGATAACATAAATCGCCTCTTCTCCATGTAGAATGCCGTTTACAATAGACATACCAAATATACCGAGTAGCAGTATGACTGTTTTTTCGAGAAAAGTGGTATTTGTTCTCTTCACATGGAGAAAGCAAAAGAAAAAATAAAATGCTATTATAAATTCTCCGATATATGTCAACCATTTTATAGCCGTAACACTGTAAATGGTACAATTATAAAAACGACAGTTTAGCAAGATGAAAAAGGCCAGAAGTTGTATGTCTCGCCTTTTCACCTTACGCGTCATTGATTCAATCATCATAAAGGTTTATTATTTCAATTAACACGATTCTCACACCTTATTGTTTCAACTGTTTAATCACATATCCATAAAAAGTCAATGTTTCCTCCCCTTCTTGAGTATAGATATTTTCCTTAAGAAGCCCTTTATAAGATAGCTTGAATAACGATGTGTCACTCATCCAATGTTTTAGCAACATGGTATTGAATGGCTTATTAAAATTGAGCCTTAACTGATGGGAGTGTTCATTGGTATAGGGCATTCGTTTAAGTAAATTATCAAAGTCATTATTTACAGTACGCTCATATTCATAGCAATAATCCACGAACAAATAGTTAATTGGTTTTTTATTCATTTCCCAAAAGAAACAAAACATATTTCTGATATGCCGCATAAATTCATTGTCACCACTGTTATAAACAAAGTTCACTGCCCACAGATATCTGCACACCACATCATTCTTCCGAATATTGTTCTTGATGGAAAAGAAGCGAGTTTGAAAAATGGTATTGTCTATCGGTGCGGTAACGTAGAACGTGGCATCAATCCACAACCCTCCGTAAATGCTAAGAAGATTCAACCGAACATAATCGGAAAAAGCGGTGAACGACATCCCTTTTCCCACTTTGTCAATGATTGTACTGGAAATATCCAAATAGTCAAATAGATTATTCCAAGTAATCAATATCACGTTGTGCCCATTGCGATATTTTATCAGATTCCGGTAGCACACCTTAACGATATCCGGCATCGCGTCTTCACCTTGCAACCAACATACCCATATGTTTTGATTATTAATATCATTCCTTGTCGGTTTGCAGCCTTGATAATCAATCATACGATATTTCGCAAAATGCTCCTTTATGTAGTTATTATACATGGCATATTTCTTCTCATACAATTGATATTGGCGTTCTGACTGCTCGAACGGGATCTGATACTCCATTAGCATCAGTTTTAGCCAATCATTCACATTCCAAAAAGAACGGTAGGACAATGCCCGCTTGAAGCATTTCAAAAACCAGATTACTTTTTGCAGCATAATTTGAGTTTTATAAAATGATTAATTTTTTTTCTTTCAGTATTTCCAAGCCCAATGACATAGCTAAATACTATAACCGATACGGTAGAAACGATACCTATGACTAAAAAACGTGCCCATCCGTTTTGCATGTGTTGATGGATACACATAAGCAGCATGACAGGAATCGCAAGTGTCACTACTGGCTGTCCAATAATTGAAAGCAGGAAATGCCTTCTGGATAGTCCAATATGCTTATGTATATAATGAAGAAACATGAGAATTCCAACAAATGTAACTGCAACATAGATAAGGAACGGACAAACCACATCTCTTGTCAAATAGAGCATTAACCAAGATAGCCCAAAGGCCAACAAATAAATAACACCAACAGACAAGTTAACTTGCTTCACACATCCAATGGCATTGCATACCGTTGACATAGGACGCTCCGCACACGAAATAAATGAGCCGCAAACAACAATTTTACAAAATACAACTGTAAAATCAGGAACCTCTTTAAGCCACAAGTTTAATACAAATTCCGTTTCGAACAATACCGGTAAAGCAAACACGGCGTAAAGATAGACTGAATATTTAATGCTTCTTGTAAGCAGTTCAGATAGTACTTCGTATTCGTTAGAAGCATAGAGCTTTATCAACTGAGGGCTGAAAGCCACCGTAAAGTTATTGACAAAAGAATAAACATATCCATTCAATGTTACAGCCAGTCCCCTCGCAGCATTGACAACAGGCCCAGCAAACACATTCAACAACATATTTATACCCTGATTCAACAACACACCTGCCAAACTTCCTATTGTAGTCCAGCCGGAAAAAAATAGCATAGACTTATAAATTGATTTATCTGTAACTGTATGCTTTCCTATACATCCAATAAATTTTCTTCGGCATATATTATAGTATAGAGTATAATCCAACCATGCGATTACAGCCAAAACTACACCATACACGATCAATGTATCATAAGTGGAATAGAGCAGAAAAATGGCACATCCAAATTTTGCAACCATGTCAAAAATTGATATAGCGGCATAGTATTGCATCTTCTCTTGGGCTATAACTACAGCTTGCAAAGGCGACTGGTTTATGGAAAAGAATATGGCCAATATAGACGACTGATAGACTACATTGGCAGCAAGCATTCTCTCATCAGGTATCGTAAGAACATGATTGACAACCCATAATCCTATCACTTCCGCCAAGACAACAACAACAAGAGATAAAATCAGGTGATTCTTTCGTGAAGCATGGATCACATCCTTGTAGTAATCCTCCGAGCGGCTTCCCAAAGCGATATTTATATAGCGTTGAGTACCAGCTACCAAAGTTCCGTTTAAGAAGTTGAGGAAAACCACAACACCGCCAACCACGTTATAAATACCAAAATCAGTTTCGCCCAATGCCTCCAGTACTAACCGAGACGTATATATTCCCAAAGCCATTGCCACAAGCATACGGAGATAAAGGTAGACCGTATTTTTTGCGATGCGACGATTATTGAGCAAATTAGTTGCCATAAATAGATAGGAAATTGATTATCTTATAATTCAAATTAAGAGTTTTTATCAATTACGATTGGGTAGCTTGCCATAAATTTTGCAATATAGAATCTTATTGAAAGTTAATTTCCAATTTAAAGATGCCTCCTTTTAGACGGACGTCAGCAGGTACCCGTCTAAAAAAGAGTCTACAAATTTAACGATTACTATTTACATATTCGCCCTGACACCTACCACGGAGCCTCCCAATGCTGAACTGCATCCGTATGATAGTGTAAATAGTCTATTTGACAACCATTCAGAAGCTGTTTACAATATTTACAACAAGGTTTGGATACACCGATATATGTAACCTTATCTAACAAAGAAGACTCACTTAACTCCTTAATAAGTTGCATTTCTGCATGCATACACCCGGTACCGTTTTTTACAATATACACATTTCGGCCACAATAATCAGTACCTATGGCTTCATCAATATCTTCAGGCTCCAGTTTCATACTGTTTGAAGCAACCCATATATCATCATCTACAAAGCAGACTGCAACACAGTCCATCTGGATCAAAGCCTGTGTAAATCTCATATCCCCATGAATTCTAGAATAGTTGCAGGCAAGGATGGCACATGCCATCCTGTCTGCTTCAGCTTCCTCCCAAGATAAAGCTTCCAAACGCAATGGGTCATATGTTTTCCGTTGAGAACGGTTTACAAACTGTTTGGTTATCATTTTTCATCACTCTTCACTGCCGGCATCTCAATCGGCTGGATAGCCTGTGTAAAGGCTTCGATGATGGTATTCACCCCCTTGGGAACAGGAAGCTGTCCGGCATGGACATTCACCGTATATTTGGCAGAGTTGCTCTTCTCATAGTGTGTATCATGGGTGGAAGAGTCGCGTGAAGAATAGCTGGCAGATCCTTTGATGGAAACCGACAGAGGCCCCCACCCCAGCTTGCTTTCGAACGAGCCTTCGCCCCTGGATTCCGTTTCCTTGTTCTCAGATTCCGTTTCCGAAAAACTGGACTTCACCTCCATTTCAAAAGAAATGTCCACATTGTTTACTCCCAGAGAGTTAACCGGTATGATGGTCAGCAGGGGAAGATTGAACGAAGTGGTGAAGTTCCTGATTTCAGTGGTCGGCTTGCCATCCTTATCCGTAGTCGGTGTCAGCACACCTCGTTCCAGCGACATTTCAATCATTACCGGAGCGTAACTGGTATGCCTGACTGAACTGTCAGCATCTTTTCCGTATTTTTTCTTATACTCCTCTTTTTCCTTATCTGTCAGCGCACGCTCCACCCGGTTGAAACAGGTTTCAAGCAAAAACTTGGTCTGTGTGAGTGCCATGGCGGCATTGGCCTTGGCGGAAGCATTAAGCGGACCGCCGATCAGATCTTCCATAGGCAGGCCCGTAAACTGCTGGGCCATTGATAAAAGTTCTTTTTCCATCTGACTTGTGTTTTAAACGGTTAATGATTTATTTCTCCACAACTTTCCGAAGACCGGCTTCGTAATCGGCAATCAGAGTTTCAAGTTCCTGCGCATTGCCTCCGCCCTTGAGGGTGAACTCAATGCGGGTATTCACACTTTTATGAAAAAGATGGAATCTGCGGGGCTTTCCCATCATCAGCTCTCCGGATCTGAGGGAAAGGCTGCAATCCACTGAAAACGTTATTTTGTCCATCTGTACAGTCCGCGGAGTAACCAGCGTGGCCAGTGGCACCTGTACAGTCCGCCAGGCGGTCTGATCCTTGTCGTCCGTGTAAGGCACTTTGAACCGGACTTCCCGGGGGGTGTACAGATCGGTTCCGTTCTCCGTTTCCTTCGTAAAGGTTCCCGAAAGAACAGCGTCCAGTTCTGTCTGCCGGTCGCGCGCAACGGAGTTCACCGCCTCGCAAAGCTGCCGGATAAACGACTTGAAAGGAATCATCTCAAAAGTTTCCTATGGGTTTTCCGGCTTTTCATCCAGCTGCCGGGAAGCCTTCTGCTTCAGCTCTTCCAGCCGGGCACTGGCTTCGGCTACAATGGGACGGCTCTGAGGAGTCAGCGAAATGCGCGAATGACATTGGGAACATTCAAAAGCTTCTCCTTTCAGGAGCAGGGCCAGATCGAAATAAATAATATTCCGACAGCAAGGACATGGAATTGCATTAGGCATATTGTTAGTTTTTAAAGGTTTGTTTCTTCTGATTCTGTTTCCGTTTTCCGGAGAGGCACGGAAGCACGGATAGCTTTCTCGTAAAGCTCCATAACGGTAAGCAGTCCGCGCGAAAGGGGCTGCGAAGAGGTCTCCACAGACACTTCCAGTCCTTTCATGACCGGAGTCTTCCCGTCCCGGTCCGTTCCGTTCAGACGGCCGCGATACAAGGCTTTCTCGCTCAGGATATCGGTCGGTCCGTTGGCCGGATAGCTGTCGGACGAAGTAATGTCGATGGAAAAGTTGATATGGGCCTTGGCTACGGACAGGGCGTTGATGGAAAGCAGGTTGATAAGGGGCATCTGGAAGGTCATGGATTTGCCCTCTGCTCCTCCCACCTGAATACTCATGGTGATCATCTCCGGTTCGTAGACACCATCCTTGTATTTGAAACAGTTCTTCAGCAGGAAGGTGGTCTGTCCGGACAGCATCATCATGTTGGCCTTGGAAAGGGCAACCAGCGGAGCGCTGATAATGCTCTCGATGTTCTGTTCGCTGTTCAGATGTTCCGTTTTCGCCATAATTGAATAACTCAGGCCTTTAGATTATATATCTTAATTTCAAAGAATTACAAACAAAATTCAAGCTTTTCTGCCAGCTTTGCCAACCTATATATAAACTTATAGGGGAAATGCGGAAAAAAAAGTAAAATTGCAATTTTCAATTATTTTCCGCATTACTATAAAAGTTTTATTTACCCCTGGCAAACCTGGCAGAACTGCCGGTCAGGGCCTGTCCTCCGGATGCCGTTCCCGATAGTCATCCTCCAGACTGTCAAGCAGTTGGATCAGCTGTTGCCGGAAGAATTCGGAGGACCGACGGAACTGCGGAAGGTAAATGCGGAAAATGTCGTAGTACTGGTTCAGATTCGTACTGACCCCTTTTTTACTTTCTCATACGTGCGGGCGCTCATCGAGGCCCGGTCGCAGATCTCACGGATGGTTAATAACTTGCCGTCGACTTTTACGCGGCGATGCAGCATCTCAATGTACCGCCCCAGGGCGGCATTGGGTTCATGATTTTGTGTCATTTTTTTAATTTTAAAAAATTCGACACAAATATATGTTAATTCCCTTAATTTATCTATATTTTATTGCCGCCATGCCGGTAAGCAAGATTTGGTGGTTTACACACCTTTCACAACCTTTGTGGAAAACTTTAAAACATCAATGCCATGGAAGACATTACATTCAGCCTTTTCAAAGGTTATGCGGACACCTTGCCGGCGGACGCAACACTCAGTGAAATCATCCGGATGATCCGACAGGATCCCGCTGTTAAGGAACATACCCTTAAACACCGTTACTACGCTTCGCAGGGAAATGCCGCTGCTGCCCACAAAGAGAAATCTTCCTGTCCCTGCTTTTCCGTTGCCGTCCGTTTTCAGGGCGGCAAGCAGAGGAAACATATCTGCGGATGGACTTCCGTCGGACTGGTGGACATCGACCACCTGGAAAAGGCTACCTTGCCGGAACTGCTCAAGCGGATCGCTGCCGACCCGCATACCCTGCTCACCTATACCACAATCAGCGGAGCGGGCATCCGGATTCTCTACCGCATGGAGCACGATGAAAACATCCTGCAAAAGAGTGTCGCCTCTCCGTTTGATGAGAAAGAATACCTGGCTTCGGAAGTGCAGTACCGGGCCACATTCCAACAGGCCAATGACTATTATACCGCACTGCTGGGAGTGGAATGTGACCTGAAATGCAAAAATTCAACCCGCCTGTGCGGGCTTGCCCACGATCCGGAACTTTTCTTCAACCCAGACGCTCTTCCTTTCCGGGGGAAGATCGTTACCAAACAACAGAAGCGGGTACGCAACTACCGGCTGGAAAGGGCCGTTACCACTGCCCGGAAGGAACTGGAGGCGCAGGGGGTGAACTACGAACCGCATCAGCACAACGACTACATCATGCGGATGGGATATCTGCTCAACCGCTACGGGATAGACCAGGATCAGGCCACGGAATGGGCGCTGAAAACCTTTGCCGGCTACGACGGCGACATAGCAGGAATCTTCCGCTCGTGCTACCTGCAGACAGAGGAATTCGGTACACTGTCGCCCAGCACCGGAAAGGACAATGCACGGCAACCGCTGGCTGGCGTGGCGGAGATCGAGGATTTTCTCTACGGTCAGGGTTCGTTCCGCCGGAATGTCATTACCGGTAAGTATGAGGTAGACTTCAGCCGCGAAAACCGCGAAGAGGACTTTCGGGAAGTGGACGACCACATTGTGAACTCGCTCTGGGCACGCATGAGCAAAACAAACAGCCGCGTGCGGATCTCCGACCTGCGCAATGTGCTGGAGTCGGAATTCGTGGCGGACTACAATCCGTTTCAACTGTATTTTGACGGGCTGGATCCCTGGGACGGACAGACGGACTACATCGGCGAACTGGCCGATACACTCCATACGGTACAGGGTCCCGAGGACTGCCGGAAGTATCTGAAAAAATGGCTCGTGGGCTGCGTGGCGGCGCTCTTCGACCGCTCGGTGGTGAACCACGAGATTCTGGTGCTGGCCGGTCCGCAGGCCACCTACAAGACAACCTGGCTGAACAACCTGCTGCCGCCGGAACTGCGGAAGTATTTCTGCGTGAAGTCCGACTTTGCCCAGATGACCAAGGACGACCAGCTGCGCCTGACCGAGTTTGCCCTGATCTGCCTGGAGGAGATCGAGGAGCTGCGACCGGAAGCGCTGAGCCGCATCAAGGCGGTATCGACCACCCTGATCATCAACGAGCGGAGGGCGTACGGGCATTTCAAGGAATCGAAGCCGCACATTGCCAGCTTCTGCGGAACGACGAACAATGTCAACTTCCTGACCGACGTTTCAGGCGACCGCCGCTGGTTTCCCATGGAGATCACCGCCATTGATGATCCGTATACGCACCCCGTGAACTACAGGGGGGTGTATGCCCAGGCTTACGCGCTCTGGAAAAGCCGTTTCCGCTACTGGCTGAGCAGCAGCGAGGTGGCGGAGGTGAACCGCCGCAACGAGTATTTCCGGGCACCGGATCTGGAAGCGGACCAGATCCAGACGTATTTCCGCCGTCCCTTGCCCGGGGAAGCGGCTGTCTTCATCACCACGGCCCAGATCATCAGCCGCATCAGCGGAGGAATCCGCCAGCTGATGAGCCCCGCCAAGGTGAACCAGCTGATGAAGAAGCTGGGCTTCGAGGCGGTGCGCAGCGGCAACAAACGGGGCTATCTGGTGGTGGAACTGACACTGGATCAGGTGAACCAGAACCGCAGTGCCCTGGGGCATTATCTGCGGGAAGCGGAAGCCTGATACTCCGCAAGAGAATCAGGACAGGGCGCTGCGGAACTTCTGCCAGTAATCCTTACCGAGGAGTTCCCAGGCGGCCACGCCTGCAACGGCCAGGAAAACCAGTCCCAGCACGATTGTCTTGCGGCTGGTGCCGGAAGGCTCTCTCGGAACGACGGCAGGTTCCACCACGGCAAAGACGGGCTTCTCTTCCTGCACCTTGGCCCGGGCCACCTGCAGCTGCTGGGCTACCTGGCTGTAGACCTGATAGGCCAGCGACATATCGTTCTGAAGCCGTTCGCGCTCGGCTAGGGTACTCTGGAACACCACGTTGCTGTTGGCATCCACATATTTTGCATACCGCTGCTGGGCTTCGTAATATTCCGCCTGACGTTCCCGGTAAAGCTGTTCCAGGTAACGGCAGTCTTCTTTCGCCTTACGGGTACGGTAGGCTGTGATATACTGCTGAAGCTTGGAAACCACACTGTCGGCAACCGTAGCAGTAACCTTGGGATCCTGCAGGGTAACGGTTAAAATAGTAATTGACGTTTTTTTATCCACATCAGCCAGCACAGACTGACGAAGAGACTGTAACTTCTTTGCATCTTCTTCGGAAAGTTCAATGGAACCTCCGGCCGGAGAATCAACGGACAGTTCTTCCTTGTCACCGCCCAGTAAAGACTTGATGCCGCCGACTGCCATGCCGGGAGCACGCAGAATGTAACTCCACCAGGGAGCGGACTGTTCGTCCAGATAGGCAACAAGGGTGGTATCCACCTTGCCGTCGGCCGTACGGACACGGGCATCGAAAAGTTCCAGCAGGAAAGGGGTAGAAGTCACAATATCGGGAGCCAGTGACGCATTCAGGGCATCCGGACTGTCACTGCCCATGCTGGTTCCCAGAAAGGAGGCGGCCATACTTGCCAGTCCTCCCCCGCTCTTGCCGCTGCCCATTTCGGGAGAAAGGGTCACACTGACCGTATATTGCTTGGGAATGCTCAAGGCAATGATCACGCCTGCCACCAGTCCCACGGCGGCAGCGAGATATAACTTCCTGCGGATGGCCAAAATGCGACGGATCAATGCCATCCAGTCAATTGTCACTTCGTCCTCCTCCCCGCCTTCGGGACGGGTGAAGAGGGGCTGCTGTTCCATCTTATCTGTTTTCTTTTCTTCCATAGGTATTACTTCTTGATCAGGTTCGTAATTGTGGCGAACATGGTAGCGAGGGAACCGAAGGAGCTGGCATAGCCCAGGATCTCACCCACATTGACCTTGCGGTTCTTCTTGCTCGGCACAATAATTTCACACCCCGGTTCGATCTTGTCGCTGTCGCGGCTGCCCACCTGGGTGACCTGACCGTTCATATAGATAATGAATTTCTTGGATTTCTTCGCATTGTCGGCATAACCTCCTGCCTGGTCGAGGTAGTAGCTGACATTCTTGCCTTTCAGATAGGCCACCGTATTGGGAACCATTACGGCACCGTCGATCTTCACGGTGTTGTTCATCTTGGGCACACTGATGACATCGCCTTCACGCAGCACCAGGTCGTACTCGCCGCCGGGATTGGCCAGGGCTTTCTCCAGATCGAGTCCCACACTGAAAGTGTCTTCCACACGCACACCCAGCGAGTCCATCATGGCCTTGCCGAACTGGCGGTTCATAATCTCAAGGACATCGCGCATGCGCTTCTTTTCATCCTCATTCGCCACACGGGTCAGCTTCGCTCCGCGCAGGTAGGCCTTGGGAGTAGCACCTCCGGCCTTGCGCAACAGGTCGGACAAGCGTTCTTCGCGGCTGGTCATCGCATAGGTACCGCCAAACAGCACTTCGCCGGTGACCTGTACGTTCTGCTGGGCCTGATAGCCCGGACTGCGGCGCACGAACACCTGATCGTAGGGCTGGAGCACAAATCCCTGCTGGCCGTCGATCACAAAGCCGTCCTTCAGGGCAAAGGTGAAGTTCTGGCCGATGCTGTCGGTGTAGCTGGTGCTCTTGGGATCCTTGATACGGCGAGAAACGTCCACCCGTACGGTAGAGGCAGCTTCCAGCAATCCGCCGGCACGGATAATCAGGTCTTCCAGCGTCATGTTGTCCGAGAAGGAATAGCTATCCGGTTTGGCAACCTCGCCATAGATCATCACATCGCCGCGGTCTTCCAGATCATGGATGCTGGGGATGTTCAGGATGTCATTCTTCTGCAAGGGGATATCGGGAGAAGTACCGTTCAGGATGCCTGCCACATCGACACTGACAATCTCGGTCGTCAGGTCGGGACGCTCGCGCTGGAGCACGGCACGCTTCATAAAGGCATCGCCGGTCAACCCTCTGGCCTCGGTGATCAGGGCACGGACGGTGTTGAGTTCTCCGCTCAGCTGGTAAATGCCGGGACGATAGACCGCACCGCGGATTTCCAGTTTGTTGGTGAAGCGGTTCAGGATGGCTTCGGCCGTCACCACGTCGCCGTTGCGCATCTGGTAGGCACTGAAGTCCTTGTCCCTGACAGTATTGATTTCATATTCTTCCCCGTTCTGGCGAACCACACGGAGGGATTTCGTATAGGCTTCGGCATCGAATCCGCCGGCATACTGAATCAGGGTGGCCAGGGATTCCCTGGCCTTCATTTCGAAACGCATGGGGCGCTTTACGTTGCCGCTGAACTTGACCATCACTTCATAGGCAGGCACAATGATGACATCGCCTTCCTGCAGACGGATATCGTCCTGGATCTTGCCCTTCATGATGAAGTCGTACACATCGACATCGGCGATCTTCTGTCCGGAGCGGACTACCTGCACGCTGCGGAGACTTCCGATCTCGTTCACGCCGCCTGCCCGGTAAAGCGCATGGAAGACGGTGGAAAAGCTGCTCAGGGCATAGGTACCCGGCTGCATCACCTCACCCATCACATTGATCTGGATGGTACGGGTATTGCCCAGAGTCAGACGGATTTCCAGATTGCCCTCGGCACTGTCGAGACCGCTGTACGTCTTGCCCAGCACCTTCTTGAGGTAATCATTGGCCGCGCTCACGGTCATGCCGCTCAGGGAAACGGGGCCGATCTTCTCGATATTGATGGTTCCGTCGGGAGAAATCTGCTGACGGATGGTATTCTGGCTGGTACCCCAGATGTCGATGATCACCTCATCGCCCGGGCCGAGCCGGTAGTTGGGCGGAGTGGCCAGATTGACACTGGGTTCAAAGGTAAGATTGCGGGTATTGAAGATGTTGCGCCCGAACACCTGGTCCTCGCGGGCAAGTTCGGCAGCATCGGGCTGCGGAGTTTCCAGCGCTGTGGAAGTGTCCTCCTTCACCGCCTCGCGCAGGCGGGCTTCATTCAGTTCGGTACCGCTCATCTGAGAGGCATTGACTCCCTGCTGTTGTTCGTACAGTTTCTTTACTCGTTCGGCCTGTTCGCGTGTGACGCCTCGCCGCGCCAGTTCAGTAGCCAGCTGACGCTGGTCCTTCCCTTCGGCCATCCCCTGTTTCACGTACTCCAGTACCTGCTGGTCGCTCATGGTCTGTGCACAGACAGAGGGAGCAGCAAGGAACAGACACAGAAACAGCGGAATTACCAGTGAATGTTTCTTCATATCTACTTCTTAAGTTTTTGTATAATGATTGTTTTTATTGACTTTCAGGGCTCCCCCAGCGCCTCGACGATCAGGCGGACCTGAGCGGGCGTAAAGCTGCGCACCTTCTGGCTGAAACCAGACGCATGAAGCGCGTCGACCAGTGCAGGCTGCAGGGAAATCCAGTACATCAGTTTGCGGCGGGCAGCCCCTGCCGTGATGTTGGGAGCATAGCAACGGGCTAGTTCCCCGATGCCGTAAGAGCGAATCTGAAAAGTATCCATATCTTTGTTTCCGTTAATTGATTATAGGATAAAGATACTCATTTTCAGCGATATAAGCAAGTATTTCCGGACTCTGTTCCGGTCTTTTTTCACCTCCGGACCGTGTGTCGCCACACCCCTGTCGGGCCTTATCGTGCATCATCGCCCGTCATTCGCCGACAAGCGTCCGTAAGGTGCAAACCGCTCTTCGGAAGGTGTTACCTTTGTCATACAGACAACGGGAAGGAAGGTTCCGGACAAGCTCTCCGGATTATCCGGAAAATCCGGAGAAACCGACTGGTGGTTACCTCAGCAACGACCGCACGATCCCTTCGCATCGACTGGTCGATATTTTGGCATTGACTGGTCAATACCTCAGCATCGACTGATCGATATCTTGGCATTGACTGGTCAATGCAAGGAATGGCCGGAACCCGAAAGTCCGGAGTCTGTAAGGAACTTATTTATTAACTCTTTAATTTATCGTATTATGTTAAACTACAGTATCGCCATGAGAAGCAACCCCATCGACAAGGGGGCTCCCAAGAAAGCTTATGCCACTTCACAGTACAGCGAAGTGATGAACATCAACCAGTTTGCCGAACATATTGCCAGCCACGGCAGCGTGTACAAGCGTTCCGACGTGGCGGCGATCCTGACCATGGCGGTGGACTGCCTGCGGGAACAGCTGCTGGAAGGCAAGAAGGTGGAACTGGGCGACCTGGGTTTCTTCTATGTCCGCATCAGCGGCGAAGGGGCTCCTTCGGCTGCCGAGTACAATCCGGCCATTTACGTCAAGAAGCTGAACGTGAAATGGCAGTGCGGCGCCCGCTTCAAGGATCTGCTGGGTGAAGCCGTCTTCAACCTGGTGGCTCCGCGCTCTGTCAGCCAGAAAGTGCTCAAGGCTCACAAGGCCGGTGAAACAACCGTGGATATCTCGCCGGAGGTGACGGAGGAAGAAACGGATGACCAGGGCGGCATGGGTGTCTGACCAGCGGAAATAACTGACGGGAACTGACGCGCGGCGGCAACCCTTTCCAGACAGGCGGTGAGCGGACTCTCCGAAAATGACTCCGGATCCGTCAGGCGCAAGTGGCTTTCACCAGGGAAAGCAGGAAACCGTTCCGTCAGGCTCCTCAGTACTTCCGGCCCCAATTATATAAACCTTAATCTTAACTGCTTATGGAAAATACCAGCAAGAAAAAAACAATCTGGAGCCTGGTGCTCAAAGTGATCATCACCGTGGCAACCGCCGTCGCAGGTGCCTTCGGACTCAGTGCCTGCGGGGTGATCTAGCGGACGAAACCGGAAAGGATTCCTGATTTGAAGGAGGGCTGCACAAGGCAGACCCTCCTTTCTTTTTCAGTCATGAAACACTTAACCAACGGTTAAATTTCTTCGATCAGTTCGCACCAGGTGTAGCTGACCCGCAGCAAGGCGGCACTTCCGCTCACCTGAATGGCGATATAATGGCGTCCTCCGTAACGGACAAACTGTCCTTCCATACCGAACAGCGGTCCCTTGCGGACAACCCGCACCCGGACATTTTTCTTGTTCTTCAGTTTTTCGGGATCAATGAACCGCGTCCCCTGGATCTCAGGGTTGGTGGCCCGCATGAAATTCTGCATCTCCCGGTTGGAAATGATACAATAGTCGGCACTCTCCCGTCCGCGCCTCATGAAATACGTGGGAAAAGGAATGGACTGCTGCAAACGTCTGCACCATTCGCGATCGTAGTGGCTACATCGTATGAAAAGCAGATTATGGATGGCGGGAACAAGAATCCGTTCGCAACGTTCGCTTCCGTCTTTTGCGTCCTGCAGCTCATAAGTCTGGGGGATATAATAAGGTATCTCTGAGTCACGAAGAAACTCGGCCACCTGCAATTCCTTACAGTAGGTGGTCTGCAACGGGATCCATATCGGGTTTTCTTCGATCGTCTGTTTCATTTCTTTACCTGTCATAGTCTGGCTGAAATTTTTCCGCATGTATATTCTTCTCTCTCCACCAGGTCCTGCAGGAGCCCGGTATACCACATCTATTTGGTTGATAATAAAAAGAGAAATGAAATAAAACATGCTTCCGTCTAGGAGAGACCGGCCCTCCCACAGCTGCCAGGTTGTATCATTTCGGCGCAAAGATAAGCATTTTTCCCTATGATGATACACTTTTACTCCTGTTTTAACCAAATATTCCCACATATTACAAAACAGGTATTTACATTTCCATGACAAAAGCGGATATTACTTCCGGTTATAGGGTATAAAAAAAGGTGAATAGCGAAACCGGAAAGAATGTATTACCTTTGCAGCGAATTAAAAAAGAGATAAAACTATGTTCAGTAAAGAAAACAGAGCAAATACCATTCACGGTATTTTATTGATTGCCTTATTCTCATTCGCTGCGTTCTACATCGCCGAAATTCCTTTCGTGAAAAGTCTGTCATTCAGTCCGCTGATTGTGGGTATCATCCTGGGTATGCTGTATGCCAACAGCCTGCGAAACAAGCTTCCCGAAACCTGGGTGCCGGGAATCAAGTTCTGTACGAAGCAGATCCTGCGTGCCGGTATCGTACTCTACGGATTCCGCCTGACGCTGACACAGGTAGCTGCCGTGGGACTTCCGGCTGTGGTGATCGACACCATCATCGTGGCAGGAACCATCTTCCTGGGCGTGTGGCTGGGCAAGCTGCTGAAAATGGATAAAGATACTTCGCTGATGACGGCTACGGGAAGCGCGATCTGCGGTGCTGCGGCAGTGCTGGGTGCCGAACCGGTCGTGAAATGTGAGGGCCACAAGACAGCCATCGCCGTATCGACAGTGGTGATCTTCGGAACGATCTCCATGTTCCTCTACCCCATCCTGTACCGCGCCGGTATGCTGGATGCGCTGGGTGATACGGGAGTAGCAATCTATACGGGAAGTACCCTGCACGAAGTGGCTCACGTGGCCGGTGCGGGTAACGCAATGGACCCGACCGACACGCTGGGTATTGCGGGTACGGCAACCATCACCAAGATGATCCGTGTCATGATGCTGGCTCCAGTGCTCGTGATCATGAGCTTCGCACTGGCCGGCCGCAAGAAGGCTGCAGCGGAGGGAGGCACGACTCAGAAGAGCAAGATCACCATTCCCTGGTTTGCCTTCGGATTCATCGGCATCATCTGTCTGAACTCACTGCTGCAATACCTCTTCGGAGTGGACAGCGTGAAAGAAATTCCGCTGAACGGTGCCATTGAATACATCGATACATTCATGCTGACCATGGCCATGACTGCTCTGGGTACGGACACCAGCATGGAGAAATTCAAACAGGCAGGTGCGAAACCTTTCCTGCTGGCCGGACTGCTTTACATCTGGCTGCTGGGCGGCGGTTACCTGCTGACCAAGTGGCTGGTTCCGATGATCGGATAAGCCAATGTATGGGGTGAAAAATGGTTCAGGGGAAGTCTGGTTTGTGGTTCCGGACTTCCCCTGAATGGCTTTTATAACGGATAAACTTATAATCTGATACAAAAATACAGGATTTATATTACAAACAATTACATAATCACAGAATAATCATCTTATCTATAACATCAGTAAATCCAAAGACAAATAATCCTATCAAAATAACATCACAAAGTGATATTATATGTCATTTTAATAATATCTTTGCGAAGTATTTTAAAACATGACACAAAAACTAATGTTTATATATCATTTTAACATGTAGAACCATTAAAACAACTACGAGATGAAAAAGAGATGGATTATTTTAATGACACTGATTGTCATCATCAGTCTGATCGGAGTACTGATGCCGGAAAATCCCGGACTGTGGGAACCTGACGAACGCATGAACACAGCCAACGTGGCCTGGATGATCACCGCCACTATTTTTGTCCTGATGATGACACCGGGACTTTCCTTCTTCTACGGAGGCATGGTCGGGAAGAAAAACGTCATCTCCACCATTCTCCAGAGTTTCATTGCCATGGGCGTGGTCAGCGTGATCTGGGTGGTATTCGGGTTCAGTCTGGCCTTCGGGGACGATTGCGGAGGATTTATCGGCAATCCGGCCAGCTTCTTCATGTTCCAGCACGTGGGTGCCAAGATAGACACTTATCTGGCTCCGACCATACCGCTGGCCCTGTATGCACTCTTCCAGATGAAATTTGCCATCATCACCCCTTCACTGATCACGGGATCATTCGCGGAACGGGTACGTTTCTCCGGCTATCTGATTTTCATGATCCTGTTCTGCATCTTCGTATATTGTCCGCTGGCCCACTGGACCTGGCATCCCGACGGATTCCTCCGTCAGATGGGAGTAGTCGATTTTGCCGGCGGTATCGTGGTACATGCTTCCTCGGGAGTGGCGGCACTGGCCGGTGCCATCTTCCTGGGACGCCGCAGCGGAAAGCGTCATGCCCCGGCCAACATCCCCTTTGTCATTCTGGGGGCTGCCATGCTGTGGCTGGGATGGTTCGGATTCAATGCAGGGTCTTCCCTGGCTGCCGACGGTATTGCCATCAAGGCTTTTCTGAACACCAATACGGCTTCGGCTACGGCCATGATGGTGTGGATCTTCTTTGACTGCCTGCGGGGACGCAAGCCTTCTGCACTGGGAGCTGCCGTGGGTGCCGTCGTGGGACTGGTGGCCATCACTCCGTCGGCCGGTTATGTCACCGTGGGGGAAAGTATCTTCATCGCCCTGACCACAACCATGGTCTGCAACGTGGCGGTTTACTGGAAAAACAAGACCAGTGTGGACGATGCGCTTGACGTATTCCCGACGCACGGTGTGGGCGGTATCTTCGGAACGGTTCTGACGGGAGTCTTCGTCAACGGACTGTTTGCGGGCAACGTCAGCGTGTTCCTGATCCACCTGCTGGCCGTCGTCCTGGTCTGCGGATATACCTTTATCGTCAGCTATGCTCTCTACTGGCTAACCAACAAGATGATCCCCCTGCGCGTATCGGCCAGAAGCGAAGCCATCGGTCTGGATCTCAGCCAGCACGACGAAAGCTACGGCTATGCGGATGAAGGGGAACGCGAGCTGGCGGAATACCATGCGGAGAACTGACCGCTTCCGGAAAGCCTCTGAGAATACCCCAAACAGGGTATTTCACCTTCGGGAAAGTGGAGCTAACTTTGCCGCAAAAATACTTCATGAATCTGGCTGCATTGATTTCGGGCGGAGTGGACAGTGCCGTAGCGGTCCACCTGCTCTGCGAACAGGGCTACAAGCCCGACCTGTTTTATATCCGGATCGGCATGGATACCGACGACGGACTGAGCTGCACGGCGGAAGAGGACATCGAACTGGCGACGGCAACGGCCCGCAAGTATGGCCTGAAGCTGGAGGTGGTGGATCTCCAGCAGGAGTACTGGGACCGGGTGGTGGCTTACACCATCGACAAGGTGAGACAGGGCTTCACGCCCAACCCGGACGTGATGTGCAACAAGCTGATCAAGTTCGGCTGTTTCGAGGAAAAGGCGGGACATGCGTACGACCGGATTGCGACGGGGCACTATGCGTCGACCTGCGAACGCGAAGGGAAGGTGTGGCTGGCAACGGCCAAAGATCCGGTGAAGGATCAGACGGATTTCCTGGCTCAGATTGACTACCTGCAGGTATCCAGGCTTCTGTTTCCGCTGGGGGGACTGATGAAGCAGGAAGTGCGCGAGACGGCTCTGGCGGCACGGCTGCCGAGTGCCCGCCGCAAGGACAGCCAGGGAATCTGTTTTCTGGGAAAAATCAACTACAACGACTTTATCCGGCGTTTCCTGGGCGAACGGCCAGGGGCAATCGTGGAACTGGAAAGCGGCCGGGAGATCGGTACGCACAAGGGATTCTGGTTTCACACCATCGGACAGCGGAAGGGACTGGGACTGAGCGGAGGTCCGTGGTTCGTGGTGGACAAGGACCCGGAGAAGAACCTGCTGTTCGTATCGCGGGGATATGACACGGTGCATCAGTACGGACGGAAGTTCCGGCTGACGGACTTTCATTTCATTACGGAAAATCCCTGGCCGGAAGCCAGGGAACAGGAAATCTGCTTCAAGATCCGCCATACGGACCAGTTCCTGCCGGGGGTGATCCGACCGGCAGGAACCGGTTATGAGGTGGAGAGTCCGCACCTGATCCAGGGAATCGCACCGGGTCAGTTCGGTGTGATCTACGACCGGGAGGCACGGCTCTGCATCGGAAGCGGGGAAATCCGCCGGTGTCCCGGATAAAAGGCCGTACGGCGGACAGTTTATCGGAAACTGATCTGCACGGACTGGACTTTTTCGGAATCGCCTCCTGTCTGAAGGGTGAAGACACCCGGTTCAAGCACATGCTCCATCTGGTTGTTCCAGATCCGGAAGCTTTCCCAGGGCAAGCGGAAAAGGACTTCCCGGCTTTCTCGCGGCTGGAGGAAGACGGAAGCAAAGCCTTTCAGCTCTTTCTCGCGGGGAATGACCGTGGCTACCTCGTCACGGACATAAAGCTGCACGACCTCGCGGGCTGCCATGCGTCCGGTATTGCGTACACGGACTTTCACGCAAACCGTATCTCCCTGAGCATATTCCGTGCGGTCGGTTTCCGGACGGCCGTAGGCAAAGGTGGTATAACTCAACCCGAAACCGAAAGGAAACTGGGGGCCTTTTTCCAGATCGGCATGCTCAATGCGGGCGAAGCTTCTCCGGAAATTATAAGCCACCGGAACCTGTCCGGCATGACGGGGGAAAGTCTGGGTCAGCTTGCCCGAAGGAGAAGTTTCTCCGAGCAGCAGGGAGGCTACGGCCGTTCCTCCCAGGGTTCCGGGATACCATGCCTCAAGCAAAGCATCGCAGGAAGCGAGCACCTGATCCAGTACCAGCGGACGTCCGTTGAACAACACGGCTATCACCGGTTTGCCGGTGGCCTTCAGCGTCCTGAGCATCTGTATCTGTTCTTCGGGAATCTGCAGACGGCCCGTGGTGACGGCTTCGCCGATATGGAAGGCATACTCACCGATACAGGCCAGGACAACGTCTGCTTCCCGGACCTGTTCTTCCAGACCGGCAATGTATTCCGGAGTGACACCATCCCAGGCGCATCCGGCATGGATCAGCTGTCCGCGGGGCATCTTCCCGCAGAATCCTTCCCAGACAGACACGACTTCACCGGCCTGACCTTTCATCGTCCAGGATCCCATCAGATCGGCTTTCATATCTGTAAACGGACCGGCCAGAGCAATCTTTTCCGTGCCGGACAAGGGCAATACTGAGGAATCATTTTTCAGCAGCACCATGCTTTCAAGAGCCATGTCCAGCACGGTCTGGCGGATTTCACGCGACCCGGTGATCTTTTTTTCCTTCCGTACGTCGAAATACTTATAAGGATCATCAAACAGGCCGGTAGTGAACTTCAGGGTCAATGCACGTGCGGCTGCCCGGTCTATCAGGCTGGAGTCTATCTCTCCGGCAAGCACAAGTTCCCTGAGCCATCTGGCATACTGTCCGGATGACATATCCATGTCAAGTCCGCTCTCCATGGCGCGCCGGGAAGATTCACGGCCATCGCGGGAAGCTCCTTCCGTGACGGCATGTCCCAGGGTGGTCCAGTCGCTCATATACAATCCCTTAAACTGCATTTCCTCCCGGAGCAGGTCGGTATTGATCCGTCTGTTCATGGTGACCGGCTCTCCGTCATAGGAGGTATAGGAACACATGACAGACGACACACCGGCATCAACAGCTGCCTGGAAAGGCGGCAGATAACGTTCTTTCAGATCCCGGTAAGAGAAATCCGTATTCTGGTAGTCGCGTCCTCCCAGCAGGGCTGCATAGCCGATGAAATGCTTGACACAGGCAGCCAGGGTATGTCCGTCGGACAGGTTGTCGCCCTGAAAGCCACGAACCCGTGCCGCGGCCATCGCAGCTCCCAGGAAAGCATCTTCGCCCGAGGTCTCCATGATTCTTCCCCAGCGGGGATCGTTGGACACATCCACCATGGGAGCGTATGTCAGCTGGATGCCGGAAGCCGTTGCTTCGCGTGCAGCAGCCTCAGCACTCCTGCGGACCATGACCGTGTCCCAGCTGCATGATTCGGCCAGAGGGATGGGAGACAGCGTACGGTAGCCGTGAATGACATCTTCATGGAAGATCAGCGGAATGCCCAGACGGCTGTTTCCGACCGCTTCTTCCTGCAGGGAGCGGTTCAGTGCGGCCCCGTTGGCCTTGAGCAGTGCACCGATCTTTCCCTGACGGATCTGTGCCCGGACTGCAGAATCGCTGGAGGCATAATAGGGAACCAGGTTCAGTTCGGCAATCTTTTCCTCCAGGGTCATCCGCCTGAGCAGGTCATGGACACGCACTTCCACCGGTTTGTTCCGGTCCTTATAGTCCGGTATATTTTTCGCAAAAAGACTGCCGGACAGACTTAATAACACACTTACTTTTATCAGATCAGACCATTTCATAAGCTGTTGTCTTTATATCCTTACTTTGTTTTCTTCCACAGACGGTTCATGTCTTCCAGCGATTTACCCTTGGTTTCCGGAACAAATTTCCAGACGAACAGGGCCGCCAGGATGCAGATGATGCCATACAGGGCATACACAAACAAATGACCGAAACGGACTCCCATATCGCCTGCACTCATGTTGTACATGGGCAGGAAGGTGGAAGATACGATAAAATTAAAGATCCACTGGAAGGCCACAGCCACGGCCACGGCTCCTCCGCGGATGGTATTCGGAAAGATTTCGGCAATCAATACCCAGCAGACGGGGCCCCAGCTGAACATAAATGAGGCACTGTAGATCAGGATGCAGATGACAGGAGCTATGGCAGGAAGACCACCGACAGCATTGTTCAGTGCCACTCCCAGCGCTCCCACGGCCATGCCCAGCGAACCGGCAATCAGCAGCGGTTTCCGTCCTACCCGCTCGACGGTAAAGACGGCCAGCAGGGTGAACAGGATGTTGATCACTCCCATCAGAACGGTCTGTTCCATGGGATCGCCCATTCCCATGCTTTCAAAGATACGGGGCGCAAAATAGAGAACTGCGTTGATGCCCACGATCTGCTGGAAGACGCTCAGCATGATACCGACAAATATCACCGTCACCCCGTAGGTGAACAGCTTTTCGGTACGCACCTTCACGGTCGTTCTGATCTCCTGAAGAATGGTTTCGGCCTGAGCCCGGCCGTTGATCCGTGCCAGTACCGACAGGGCTTTCTCATGCCGGCCTGTCAGAACCAGATAGCGGGGAGTCTCGGGCACCAGCAACACCAGACAGGTAAACAGCCCGGCAGGAACGATCTCACTGACAAACATCAGCCGCCAGCCGGTGGTAATGCTCCAGGCAGCTTCCTCCGGATTGAGAATCCGGCTGATTCCTTCGGTCACTTCCACCACCGGATTGGCATGATTGCCCAGGATCAGGAAATTCACGAAATAGACAACCAGCTGACCGAAGATGATGGCAAACTGGTTCCAGGACACCAGGGTACCGCGAATGCGGCTCGGGGCAACCTCGGCGATATACATCGGACAGATGGCAGAGGCCAGCCCGACTCCGATGCCTCCCAGGATGCGGTAGAAATTGAAAGCCAGCAACAAGGGGAAGGAAGGTACTCCCTTTTCGAAAAAGAGGAACTCCGGATCATACGATCCGGCTGCAGAAAGAAAGAACAGAATACCTGCCCAGAAGAGGGACTGCTTGCGCCCCAGACGGGTAGCAAAGAAACCGGAAACGGCACTTCCGATGACACAGCCCACCAGCGCGCTGGAAGAGGTTATCCCATGCCAGGTATCCGTATACACAAAGTCCTGTGCGCCCATAAAGAAAGCCTGAAGGCCTTTCTCCGCACCGGAAATCACAGCCGTGTCATATCCAAACAGCAATCCGCCCAACACGGCTACACAAACGATGGAAAACAGGTAGTATTTACTGCCTGTCTCTGTATGATTCATCATAATAAGATTTAAAGATTAAACAAAAAGGAGTTCCGGCCACAACGGTTTCCGGAATCAGGCCACCTGCTCCGTTTCCGTCTCATTCATTCCCCAAAGGATGACGGGCATGGCGGTCTGACTCCGGTCCGACAGACTTAGCAATACATGTTTACGATCGCTTCATAAAGTTCCTGCTTGCCGCTGGTCTGTTTCGGTTCTCCATTTTGTCTGGCATAGGCAACCAGGTCCTCCAGAGACATTTTTCCCTCTTCGAACTCTTTTCCCTTGCCGCCGTCGAACGAAGCGTAACGGTCGGAAAGCATCTGTCTGTAAGGAGACTCTTCAAGCAGACGGGCTGCACTCTCCAGGGCTCTGGCCATAGCGTCCATTCCTGCGATGTGAGCAATGAAGAGATCTTCCAGATCGGTAGAGTTCCGCCGAACCTTTGCATCGAAGTTGGTTCCTCCGTTGCCCAATCCTCCGGCACGGATAATCTGCATCATGGCCTGAATCAGTTCATAATGGTCGATCGGGAACTGATCGGTATCCCATCCGTTCTGATAATCTCCGCGGTTGGCATCAATGGAGCCCAGCATGCCGTTGTCGACCGCCACTGCCAGTTCATGCTCGAAGGTATGTCCGGCCAGCGTAGCATGGTTGACTTCGATGTTCACCTTGAAATCCTTGTCCAGACCGTGTGCCTTCAAAAAGCCGATAACCGTTTCGGTATCCACGTCATACTGGTGCTTGGTGGGTTCCATCGGCTTGGGTTCAACGAGGAAGGTACCGGTAAATCCTTTGCTGCGGGCATAGTCGCGTGCCAGGGTCAGCATCTGTGCCAGATGTTCCTTTTCGCGCTTCTGGTCTGTGTTGAGAAGGGACATATATCCTTCGCGGCCACCCCAGAAAACATAATTCATACCGCCCAGCTCGATTGTGGCATCGATGGCGTTCTTGATCTGGACAGCAGCACGGGCCACGACATCAAAATCCGGATTCGTTGCCGCTCCGTTCATATAACGGGGATGTGAAAAGACATTGGCCGTTCCCCAAAGCAGTCTGATACCGGTTTCTGCCTGTTTTTCCTTGGCATAAGCCACTATTTCCTTCAAATTGGCCTCATACTCTTCAATGGTAGCAGCTTCGTCACACAGGTCTACATCGTGGAAACAGTAGTATTCAATCCCCATTTTCTGCATAAACTCAAAGCCTGCATCCATTTTTGCCCTGGCATTCTGCAATTTGTCATCGCTTTCCAGCCAGGGGAAGTTCCGGGTGCCTCTTCCGAACTGGTCTGAACCGTCTGCACACAGTGTATGCCACCATGCCATCGAAAACTTCAGCCAGTCTTTCATCTTTTTGCCCAGGATCACCTTTTCAGGATCATAATAACGAAATGCCATGGGGTTCTTGCTTTCTACCCCTTCATACTTGATCTTCCCAATTCCGGGAAAATATTCTTTTTTTGCCATAGTGTTAAATATTTAAGTTAGTATCTGTTATTCATTATTTTCTTTCAGCCGTTCCAGACATTCCAGCCACCTGCTGTAAGCTTCGGCACAGGCAGCCGCACGGACGGGATCAGGTTCCGTCACACCCAGTTTCTCCAGCGTGGCGAAGGCTTCCCCATGATCCCGGTAAACTCCGGCTCCGATTCCCGCACCTTTGGCGGCACCCGTCGCTCCGTCCGTATCATACAACTCAATCACCGCTCCCGTTATGTCGGCAAGCGTTTCGCGGAACAAGGGACTGAGGAACATATTGGCGCATCCGGCATGGATTTTCTTCACGTCGATTCCCATTCCCTTCATGATGTCAATGCCATACTTGAAGGAAAAAACAATGCCTTCCTGAGCTGCCCGCAAGAGGTGATTCCGGTTGTGTATATTGAAATTAAGGCCCTGGACGGAACAGCCGGTCTCCTGATCCTGCAACATGCGTTCGGCTCCATTGCCGAAGGGAAGAATGCTTACTCCTTCCGAACCGACAGGCACGCGGGAGGCCAGTTCATTCATGTCAGCATAGGAAATTCCTTCCGGAAACAGTGTTTTCCGGATCCAGGCGTTCAGAATGCCTGTACCATTAATGCAGAGCAGCACGCCAAGACGGGGATTCTCCGCAGAATGATTGACATGGGCAAACGTATTTACACGCGACTGCGGGTCGTAGTTCACCACTCCGTTTACTCCATACACCACTCCGGACGTTCCTGCCGTTGAAGCAATCTCACCCGGATTGAAGACATTCAGCGAAAGCGCATTGTTGGGCTGGTCACCGGCCCGATAAGTCACCGGAGTGCCCACAGCCAGTCCCAGTTCGGCGGCCGCTTCCGCCGTCACCCGTCCCTGTTCGGCGAAGGTGGGTTTCACCTCTGCCAGCAGAGAACGGTCAAATCCGTAATAATCCAGAAGAATGCCGGCCACCGAATTGTTTCTGAAATCCCAGAATACTCCTTCCGACAAGCCGGACACCGTGGTACAGATTTCCCCTGTCAGCTTCATGGCAATATAGTCACCCGGAAGCATGATCTTGTCAATCTTTCCGAAGATTTCCGGTTCATTTTCCTTGACCCATGCCAGTTTGGAGGCCGTGAAATTACCGGGAGAGTTCAGAAAGTGCGCAAGACAGGTTTCCTTTCCGATTTCCCCGAAAGCCTTCCGTCCGTATGGAACTCCCCTCGAATCACACCAGATAATGGCCGGACGCAACACCCGATGCTGCCGGTCCACACAGACCAGTCCGTGCATCTGATAAGAAATACCTATCGCCTGAATGGTTTCCGGCCGGACACCGGATGCATTCAGAACATCCCGGGTGGCGTATTTCAGCGATTTCCACCACTCTTCCGGATCCTGTTCCGCCCATCCTTTCTTCACGGCGATGATCCCGGCCTCAGACTTCGGATAAAAAGCCCCGGCCACACATTTTCCAGTCTCCGCATTCACCAGACTAGCCTTGACTGATGAACTGCCTATGTCATACCCCAACAAATACATTGTATATCGTAATTATTTTATTCGTCTGCCTACCCCTTATATAATTGCTTGGTCTTCAGAAGTATTTTCTTGTCAAACCGGTAGTACCGGGCTGCCCGGTGAGCAACCCCCTGCTGGTATTCATCCAACGGAATGATATATTCCTTCTGAATCATTTTCTTATGGAAATTCCGGATATCGACACTTGTACCGATCAGTGCCTCATAAAGACTCCGCAGCTGGGCCATCGTAAACTTCTTCGGCAACAGTTCAAAAGCATAAGCAGGATTGAGTCTGACATACTGGCAAAGAAACTCGACGGCTTCCTTAATAATCCGGTTGTGGTCAAATGCCAGAGTCCTGATCTGCGTCATGGGAACCCATTCCACCAGGCAGTTATCCTGTTGTCTGTTCAGAGAACGGTCGATCTTCACCAGTGCCAGATAAACAACGGTAACGATCCGTGTCACTCTGGTGTGTTCCACCTTTTCCAGCCAGTGAACATCCTTCGGATTCCGGGTGCGGTCTTTTGAGCCGAATGCTTTGAACTGTATCATCTTCAGGTTCTTCAGTCCGGTGAGTTCATTCAGTACCCGCTTGGCTGCCTCGTCCAGGTCTTCATCCTGATAAATCAGACTGCCCGGAAGTTTCATGTCATGGAAGCTTTCCCCATTGTCTTCCCCCTTGCGATGCAGCAACAGTACATTCAGGTTCTCACCATCAAAACCGAAAATAACACAATCCACAGAAAAATGGTTAACGGCAAAAGGTCTGTCTATTTCCATAAAGTATTATTTTTAAGTTTGAACAAAGATGACTGATAAATCTGAAAAAGACAAATTCAAAGTCATATTTTAAACTTTTTTATACCATTAAAACTCAGCCCCTTGAATATCGTAGTTTTTACAATATCCAAGGGGCTTTATTTGCCAGCCGGCTCAGGCTTCAAAGCGAAGCAACCAAAGAACTGGCTCAGGTCTCAAAGAGATGCAAAGCATCCGGAAGAACCGGCTTGGTTCAAAAGCTGCAACCGGAACCGGCCGGAACGAATCATCCGGATTATCCAAAGACCATCACTTCAGCAGGATGCCGAACTCGGCTCCCGTAGCGTAATTGCCTTCCAGCACGCGCAGGGCTGTCAGCTTGAGATAGCGGCAGGACACGGGAGTCTTCAACCGGAAGGAACGGTAGACCGGTGCCTGACGGATGTTGGGAATAAAGTCTTCGTATACCGGCGTCCAGTTTTTGCCGTCCTCGCTGGCCATGAGAGCAAGGCGGTCGATTACTCCCTCGCTGCTGTTGTCCTGACGGGGCGTATAGGAGAATCCTTTGACTACCTGTGTCTCGCCCAGATCGATCACCAGACTCTGCGGACAGAAAGCGGCATCCTTGTCCTGAGAAGGGGAGCGCCAGAAGGTCTGGTCGTCATCATCCACCAGGGCCCCGGCTGCGGCATAGGGCTGCCCGTCGGCGGTCAGGATGCGCCAGTTCCGCTTGCAGGCATCGAAGGTACGGATAGCTTCTTCACCTTTCCGGCCGTCCTTGTCGAAGGCTACGGCACGTACAGCTCCTTCCCGGGCAAAGGTAAACGGCCCGGTATAAAGCGGAGAGGAAACCGAAGGTACGGAACCGTCGGTCGTGTAGCGAAGCTGGTAGACCGGACGTTCCACCTGAAGAGACACTTCGCCCGCCTTGGTACGACTGATCACGGGAGCAACGGCTCCGTCGGGTTCCTTGTAGCATCCCACTTCACTGACTGCCAAGGCAACCGGTGCATAGAAGCGGATGCGCAGAGAGGAAGTCTCCACATAGTTTTTCAGACGGATCAGACGGCAGGCACCGATGCTGGTGGCTCCGGCAATTTCTTTCCAGGTTCCGCCGACCTTCATATCGACTTTCACCGAGTCAATGCGCTGGCCCAGCTTGATGTTTTCGCGCAGTTTGATGATATTGAATGTTTCCGTACGGGGAAAATCAAGAACCAGTTCGGCAGAGGTTACCTTGTCGTCGGTAGCCCAGTAGGAATAGCGGTCTCCGTCGGTCAGAAGGGCGGTGCCGTAATGTGCCTCATCCCCACCCCGCACATTGGAAGCATGCAGCGTGGCTCCTCGGGTCAGGTCATCGCGGAACGTAGCTTCCAGGTAACGTCCGAACTCTTCCAGGGCAAGCTTGTCGGGCTCATCCTGTTCACCCAGCGGATTGATCGGGAGGTTCAGATCCCATCCCTGTCCACGTCCGACACTGTTGATATAGATGTCGAACAGTTTCTGGGGAGTCTTGACGGTCAGGCTGTCGGAAGCGTGCCAGGTGAAGCGCCGGCGCAGGGAGAAGTCGGCTTCGGCAGGAATCCAGTACTGGCCGTTGCGGTTTCCTTCGTTGATGCGTTTGATGTGTTCGGGCGCACCGGAAGGAATCGGCCGTCCGTTCCATTTCTCACCGGGAGCAAACAGGGTAGCCCAGCAGGTCTCGCCGGCATATCCTTTCTCATTGCCTACCCAGCGCACGTCGGGTCCCGGATCGCCGAAGATCACGGCATTGGGCTGCAGTTCGCGGCAGAGAGCATAGATGTTTTCCCAGTCGTAGTAGTCGAGGAAGCCTCCGCGGTATTCATTGGCACCGCCATAATATCCGTCGCCACCCTCACCCGGAGCACCGTCGAACCAGATGATAAAGAGATCGCCGTACTGGGTGAGCAGTTCCCGGAGCTGTGCCTTGAACATATCCAGGTATTCGGGAGTACCAAACTTGGCCGTATTGCGGTCCCAGGGAGAAAGGTAAACCCCGAACTTCAGCCCGTGCTTGCGGCAGGCTGCCTCCCACTCGCCTACCCAGTCGCCTTTTCCGTTGCGCCAGGGAGAACGGGAGATATTGTAGTCGGTCGTTCGGGAAGGCCACATACAGAAGCCTCCGTGGTGTTTCGCATTGATGAGGAATCCCTTCGATCCGGCTTTCTTGGCACGGAGCACGATCTCTTCGGCATTGAAGTTTACGGGATTGACGATCTCGGGAGACTCGTCGCCCCAGCCCCAGTCTTTATCAAGGTAATTGATCTGATTGAACTCAATCATGTTATACATCTCCATCTCATGCCACTGCAACTGGCCCTGTGAAGGAAGTGCCCCGTAGGGAGCAGGTGGAGGAACTGTCTGTCCGGAAGCGGTCAGAGCGGAAAGAGAAGCGCAGGCTGTCAGTACAGCCAGCAGGGAACGGGTTGGTTTCCACACATGTTTCATAAGTATTTTCTGTTAAGATGAACACAAAAGAACCGTCACCGGGACGATCCGGACACAAAGATAACCCATCCCGTTTTTTTTGCAAAGGAATCAGGTGGAAAAATAAAGGTACCCAAAACAGGCAGCCCTGTCACTCCTTCTTTGGAATGACAGGGCTGCTTTCTTATTTACAGACCTACCGGCTCGGGTTTCAAGGCAAAGCAACCGAAAAACTGGCTTTGGCCTCAAAAAGATGCAAAGCATCCGGAAGAACCGGCTTGGCTCAAAAGTTGCAACCGGAACCGGCGGAACGAATCATCCGGATCAGTCGCAGGCAGAGAAGCGCAGCTTGTAGCTGAACGGCATCTGCGGGATCTTGTATTTCAGCATGGTTTCCGGACCACAGCTGGCATTACCCAGACCGCGAACCAGTGCATCCAGGTGAAGGATGATGCACGGACGTTCCTGGAGTTCCCAGAGGTGGTTAGCCTTCATCAGGTCGGCATCCGTATAGCGCAGGGCAGAGAAGGATACACCGCCTTCGGTCTGGATGCTGACACCACGTCCCTGGCAGTTGGTCAGCTTCAGTTCACGCAAGCCTTCACGGTTACCCATAGACTGGGGTTTCACGTAAGGTACAACCATGTCTTCCACAGTGGTGCGGTAGCGTCCTACCATGCAGCCTGCATGACGGTCGTTGTAGTTTTCCCACGGACCGTATGCATAATAGTCCACATTATTCAGACCGGCATTGACGGAGCATACCAGACCGGTACGACGCAGGTCGGCAGTCTTCGGAGTGAGTTTCACATCCATATCCATCACGCCGCCCGGATAGAACACGTACGTGATCTCAGTGTCGCAGAGACTTCCCTTGCGGACAGTCTTCACAACCACATTACCGCTGGCTTCTTCCACAGCCTCACAGGTACCGGTGGGTTCCAGTCCGTTTTCGGTCTTCTCGAAGCGGTCGTTTTCAATCCAGCGGTGGTTATCAAAGATGAAACCTTCACCGCCATAGATGACATCCAGTCCGTTCAGGCGCAGGGCAGTCATCCGTCCGGTTGTGGTATCAAAGGCTGCATCCACAAATCCGTTGCCGACGGTCAGGCTCTGACCTTCTTTCTTCACGGCCAGCTTGGGTACACGGGCATTGATGCGCAGTTCCGGCAGTCCGGCACGGCTGGTCAGTTCAAACTGCTTCTGGGCTACTTCATGACCGGCTCCGGCCCATACCGTTGCCTTGCGCTGGCGCACGGTCAGGTTGATCATCACTTCTTCACCGTTCTTCGATGCTTTCTTCAGGTCAGCTCCCGACAGCGACAAAGTGAGTGAAACGGAATCATAGGGGGCTACATCGGCCAGCTGCATGCTGTCTGCTCCCACTACATAACCGTCTTTCACGGTTTCCCAGCGCAGGTCGAAATCAGCCAGAGAAGTAAAGTTATACGTATTTTTCAGACTGACAGTCACTTTGTTTCCGTTCTTGTCATTATTCTCCAGACGGAACTTGATATACTGATAAACGGCTTTCACTTCCTTCAGCTTCGGAGTTTCCTCGCGGGTAGCGGGGATGATACCGTTGGAGCAGAAGTTGCCCTGGTGCGGGCCGGGGAAGTCGTATCCGGTGTGCAGACGTCCGGCATAGTTGCCCTGCTTGATTTCAACCGGTTCATAGATGGCCTGGTCTACCCAGTCCCAGATGGCACCACCGATGGTAGACGAACTGCTTTCGATGCTGTTCCAGTATTCGGTCAGGTTACCGATGGCATTACCCATGGCATGTGCATATTCGCAGATGAACATCGGCTTGTCGAACGAATTGACATACTGATCCATCCAGCCCATGCTGGGATACATCTTCGAGTAGAGGTCACTGAAACGGTTACCGCCGAATTCCTTGCCGTCGCGGGTACTTTCGTGGTGTACGGGACGGGGATCAAGGCGCTTGGCTGCATCGTAGCAGGCCTGGAAGTTGTTACCGCCTCCACATTCATTGCCCAGACTCCAGAAGATCACACTCGGATGGTTGCGGTCACGCAGCACCATGCGGTCGATGCGGTCCACAAAGGCCGGAATCCATGACGGCATGTCACTGATGGACTGGTTGGCATGGTCTTCCAGATCGGCCTCATCCATGGTATAGAGTCCGTAATAGTCGAACATGGCATACATCTTCGACGCGTTGGGATAGTGTGAGGTACGGATGGTATTGATGTTATTGCGCTTCATCAGCAGCACATCCTGCAGCATGGATTCCACCGTTACGGCACGTCCGTAGAGCGGATGGCTGTCGTGACGGTTCACACCCTTGAAAAAGACGCGCTTGCCGTTGATATATACCAGCGGACCGCGTACTTCGATGTCGCGGAAACCATATTTGGTAGAGAAGGCCATTTCGTCCTTGCCTCCAGCACGCTGGATAACGCTCACCGTATAGAGGTTCGGTGTTTCTGCTGTCCACAGGCTGAGGTTCTTCACGCGGAAGTCAGTCTTAACCTTGCAGGTTGTTTCACGTTCAGAGAAACGCACGGTCTGTTCGGTTTCAGCCACTACCTTGCCCGACGGATCCGACAGACGGACAACAAGTTCCTTTTCGCCTTTCAGACGTCCCCGATTGTCGAGCGTCAGTTCCACCTGCATTTCTCCCTGACGGTAATCAGCCGAAGCATCCAGACGGGAAGTAATGTAATGATCGCGCACGCTCACCAGCGGTGTGTTATAGAGATAAACATCGCGGAAGATACCGCTCATACGGAACATGTCCTGACATTCCAGGTAAGAGCCGTCGCTCCAGCGGAACACCTGTACGGCCAGTTTGTTCTGTCCCGGACGGAGATATGAAGTCAGGTCAAATTCAGCCACGTTGTTGGAACCCTGGGTATAGCCCACGTACTTTCCGTTCAGGTAAACCAGTGCAGCACTGTAGATACCGTTGAACTGAATGAAGGTGCGCTGTTTGTCCCAGCCTTCGGGCAGGTTGAAATAGCGGACGTAAGAGCCTACGGGATTGATGCCGTAGTTCTTTCCGCCGTCATTGAATCCCTTGCGGGCATCGATATAGGGCGGTGTGTTGGAGTGCGGATACTCCACATTGCAGTAGATGGGACGGTCATATCCCTGCATTTCCCAGTTGGAGGGAACAGGAATCGTAGCCCAGCTGCTGACATCATAGTCTTCTTTATAGAAATCCAGCGGACGTTCAGACGGCTGCGGCACGAAGTTGAAGTACCAGTCGCCGTTGAGCAGCATCATGGCCTTGCTCTGGTTGTACACCCACGGAGTGGCATAAAACTCCTTGTCGGCCAGCATTTCCTGTTCGCTGAAATAAGGAATATAAGTGGCATGGCCCTTTTCCTTGTTTTCCTCGAAACGGGTTTCGTCTTCCCAGTATACCTTCTCGCGTGCAGCACCGGAAGCAGAAGCCGGAGCAGCCACCTTGCTTGCCGTGATGCGGAAAAGGGTTTCCTTCGACGTACCGGCCTTGGCTACATCCACCAGGGCGATGGTTCCGTCTTCGCGGCAGGAAGCTACCCACTGCGCCTTGTTTGAAGGAATCAGCTGCACATACTCGCCGACAGGCTTGATGAGCCACAGCTGCATTTCGTCAGATCCGTTCACTTCAGCCACCTGTGCCAGGGCATTGTCGGCAGCCCGTACGGCCCGGTTCTCAAAAGGATTAATCAGCCGGAAGCTGCCGGAAAGATCCGTGATGCTCCACTGCTGCTGTTTGTCCGATTCACTCACTGCGGCCAGTTTCACATTCGGGGCCGAACCTGAATAGCTCCAGGCCTTTCCCGGATACTTGACTGAGCAGACATTGTAAAGCTTCTTCTTGTCGAAGCGCACCTGTGCCTGCAGGCCCTGTACCGCCAGGAATACGAGGCAAGTCAGAATGACAAATAAACGTTGTTTCATAAATTGTTATAGGTTTTTAAATTAAAGTCTGGGTAAAGATACGATTTTTCCGGGATATCCGGAGACTGTTACGGATAATTTCCGGATCAGTCTCCCCGGTAGTAGTACAGCAGGGTGTGGCGGGCAATGAAATCCGCATTCTCCTGTACCCAGCTGTCCGCTTCGCCGGACAGGGAAGCATCAGGCAACCAGCCGTTGGCAATGCAGCGGTGCAGCAGGTCGGGCGGACACAGCATTTCCTCGGTGAGCAGGCGGAAAGCCTTCCTGCGAGCTTCTTCCGGACGATACAGCGGATTGTCCGGGTCGGCAATGCAGGCAGCCACGTCCTTGGCCAGCAGAATACCCTTCTCCCGATTCACCAGCAGGACAAAGTCGCGGTGGGCACGGAACTGAGGCAGGGTGTGATTGTCGTCATCAGGCCATTGGAGCACTCCGGTCAGGAAACCGCGCAGAGCCTCATAGTCCGGCAGATAAGCCACTTCCCGCCCCTGTGTATGCGCCGTAAAGAGTTCGTAGTTACGGCGGTTCTGTTCCTTCACCCGCTCGGGCACTTCCGGTTCGGAAGTATAAAGTCCTTCCACTTCCTTCCAGCGTGAAGGATCGGCGGCCAGGCGGTCTGTCCATTCGTGCAGAAAGAGCGCCAGCGGTCCGGTCGGTACGATAAAACGGTCGCGCGGAGCAACATGGGCGATATAAGGCTGCATCGACGGCTCCGTCAGATAAGTATGTCCGAAAAGCCAGGTCAGCTTGCGTTCAGCCTCTTCTTTCGTGGCAAAGGTATCCCAGAATCCGGCCAGTGCCTCATTCTCGGGAGCTTCCTCGTAGGCCCGCTCCACCAGCGGACGGAAAGCGGCTGCCTGACGGGTAATGTCCGGATGCAGGGGACTGACAAAGCCGTGGCTGAAAGTGGCTTTCTGCCAGGTGTTCCAGATGAGGAACGCCACGTCTTCCTCGTTCACCTCATCGGAGAGCCATTCGGCCGACACCTTCCGGAACGGAAGCGGCTTCCCGTAAAGCGCAGTATGTTCCTTCGTGAAACATCTCCACAGTCCGAGTCCGGAAACGACATCTTCCACATAGGCCGCCACATACAGACACAGCTTGCGCCGGAAAGGTTCGGGCAGCTCCGTCAGCGTACAGGCCGCCAGCAGTTCGTTGGCCAGTGTCACATAATACGCATCCGAAGGACGGACAGCCGTATAGGGATGGATGGCCAGCCATTCTTTGGGGTAAAGGATTGATTTTTTCATGCGATATTTTAAAGAATTTGAGGTTACGGATCATGAGGTTACGGATCATAAAGGCTGTCCTGGATCAGTGTCTGGCCAGACACGTGATGAGCAGGGAACAGGCCGTCAGACAGACTCCGGCTCCTGCCACTCCAGCCCAGCCGAAGGCATGCCAGCATGTACCTGCCAGGAAAGTACCCGCAGCACCGCCCACAAAGTAGGTGGTCATAAAGATGGTGTTCACCCGGCTGGATGCCTGGGGAGCCATCGACAGGGCACAGGTCTGGTTACTGATCTGTACGCACTGCATACCGATGTCAATGAGGATGATACCGGCAATGAATCCGGTATACGTATCCTGAAAGATATACATCACGGCCCATGCCGCAATCATCAGTCCGCAGCCGATGAAATTCAGGGGACGGACTCCCAGCCGGCGGACGGAGGCTCCCACAAAGGAAGCAGTCAGTGCCCCGGCCACTCCGCAGAGTCCCAGCATACCGATCACGTTGTTGCCGGCATAAAAGGGAGGTCCGCTCAGCTTGAAGGCCAGACAGGCCCAGAGCGCCAGGAAACTGCCGAAACAGAGTCCGGAACGTGCTGACACCATGCGGATCGTAGGCTGGCTGCGGAACAGATCCAGCAGAGACTTCATCAGCCCGCGATACGTCCCCCGGAAATTGGAAGGCATGTCGGGCAGGATGCGCAACACCACAAAGATGCAGACCAGCATCATCAGGGCAGCAATGTAATACATGGTGCGCCAGCCCCAGTATTCGCCGACAATTCCGCTGATCACACGAGATCCCAGAATACCGGCCAGCAGTCCGCTCACCAGCATCCCGACGTTACGGGCCTTGTTCTGCGGCAGCGAGAACTGCGAAACCATCGGTATGAAGATCTGCGGCATGACGGAACAGACACCCGTCACCAGCGAAGCCGCCAGTATGCAACGGATATCGGGCGCCACAGCCACAGCCAGCATGGAGCAGGCCAGCAGTGAAAAGTTAATCACAATGATGTTCCTCCGCTTGTAGAGGTCACCCAGCGGAATGATGAACAGCAGTCCCAGCGCGTAACCGATCTGCGTAACCATCGGAATGAGGTTGGCCGTAAACTCGGATACGTGCAAATCTTCGCCCATGCGGTTCAGCAGGGGCTGGTTGTAGTAGAGGTTGGCAACTGCCACCCCGGAAATGACCGCCAGCATCCACAGCAGGGATGCGGGGATTCCTTTGTTTTCTTCCAATCGTATTCTCATGCCCCAAAGGTACGTTTTTTACCACAAAATGCCCTTATCCGCACCTGAAAAAGTGAAAAACGTCTTACCTTTGCAAAAAACAAAGCCTAAAATTCTAACTCATAAACCAACCTTTTAACAACGATGAAAAAACTCGGATTATGCCTTGCCGTCCTCTTGCTGACGGCCCTTTGTGCCCAGGCTGCACGGGTGGACACCCTCTCTGTTGCGAGTCCCAAAATGAAACGGAACATTCCGGTAGTGGTCATCGTGCCCGAACAGGCACTGGCCGGAAACTCCTGTCCTACCCTCTATCTGCTGCACGGACACGGAGGCAATGCATTCACATGGCCGACCATCAAACCGGAGCTTCCCCAGATGGCCGACCGCGACGGTATTATCGTAGTATGTCCCGACGGAGAAGCAAGCTGGTACTGGGACAGTCCGCTACGTCCGGAAAGCCAGTTTGAAACCTTTGTAGCCCGGGAACTGACCGCCTGGATCGACTCCCGCTATCCCACCATCAAAGACCGCAAGGGACGGGCCATCACCGGACTCAGCATGGGCGGACACGGAAGTATGTGGCTGTCCTTCCGTCACAAAGATCTGTTCGGAGCAGCCGGAAGTACCAGCGGCGGTGTAGACATCCGTCCGTTCCCCCAAAGCTGGGGAATGAGCAACCACCTGGGTAAGGAAGCAGAAAACCAGAGCCGCTGGGATGCCCACACGGTCATGACCCAGCTGGACCGCATCCAGGATGGAGACCTCTCCCTGATCATCGACTGCGGAACGGAAGATTTCTTTCTGGAAGTCAACCGGAAATTCCATCAGGAACTCCTCAGGCGAGGTATCCGTCACGATTTTATCATACGTCCGGGTGCCCATAACATAAACTACTGGAACAATTCGATCGATTATCAGTGGATTTTCTTCCGCAAATACTTTAAAGGCTACCGTGATCCTGCCGCATCGAAATAACCGCCCCACGGAATTGTGCGGTCGTTGCAGCGAAATTATGCGGTCGTTGTGACAGGATCGTACAGTCATTGCAATGGAATTATGCGGTCGTTGCGGCGAAATTATGCGGTCATTACGGCAGGATCGTGCGGTCATTGCAGCAGGGTTTGTACCACCATAACAATGGCATTGCTGAAATCCGGAAGATCTCTACAGAAAGAAAAACTAAAACATTCATTTTCTTGGTAAAAACCAAATTATTCATTTCCTTTGTAAGAACAACAATTAACAACGCATTGCCTTATGGAAAATTATATTCGTTTTGACTGGGCCATGAAGCGCCTGTTGCGCAACAAGGCCAATTATGCGGTATTGGAAGGACTGCTTACCACCCTGCTGGAGGAAAAAGTAACCATCCACAAATTGTTGGAAAGCGAAAGCAATCAGGAGGATGAATTCGACAAATATAACCGCGTGGACATGCTGGCCGAAAATTCACAAGGAGAGCTGGTACTCATCGAGGTTCAAAACAACAACGAGTATGCGTACTTCCAACGCATGCTGTTCGGTGCGTCCAAACTGGTAACGGAATACATCAACCGGGGTGAAGGATATGAGAAGGTGCGTAAAGTATACAGCGTGAATATTGTATATTTCTCCCTGGGACACGGCAAAGATTTCGTATATCACGGGAAGACGGAATTCATAGGCATTCACGAAGGAGACATACTGGAACTCAGTCCATTCCAGAAACAGACATTCAAGGTGGACAAGGTCAGTCAGCTCTATCCGGAATATTACATTCTGAAAGTAAATGACTTTAACCGGGTAGCCAGGACACCGCTGGAAGAATGGATTTACTATCTGAACACAGGCAATGTTCCGGAACATGCCACAGCTCCGGGACTGGATACGGTGAAAGAGCAGCTGAAACTGGACCGTATGAGCCGGGAAGAACTGAAAGCATACTATAAGCATCTGGACAATATCGTGATTCTGCGTGACAACATCATGACGGAACGCGCTGAAGGGCGCGCAGAAGGCAGAGCAGAGGGGCGTGCTGAAGGCAGAGCTGAAGGACGTGCAGAAGGCAGAGCTGAAGGTCTGGCAGAAGGACGTGCTGAAGAAAAGGCCGCTATTGCACGGAACCTGAAATCACTGGGATTGTCTCCGGAACAAATAGCAAAGGCTACCGGACTGACAGAAGCAGAAATCAATCAATTAACTACTGACCACCAGTAAGTGTAACAAACAGAAAGGCTGTTCCCCTGCCCTGCGGCAGTCGGGAACAGCCTTTTCCAAATATTCTGTCCACTCAGTCTCCTTTTGGAGGGAGACTCTTAAAATTCGATGACCAGTGACTGGCGAGCCGGTAAAACCAAATTACGTGTGAAATCCACTTGCTTGCCGCTGGCAATTTCCGTACCGGTTTTCCGTCCATTTGTCAAGGCATTGTAATGTTCGCTTGGCAATGTCTGTTCCTGGTCAGTACTGTTCAAAACGATCATTTCCGTCTTTCCTTCGTTTGTACGAGCATACAAGTATATTCCCTGCTGAGGGATATGATACTTTACGGTTTTGTATTCCAACATCTTTAGTTTAGTTTGGTTTAGCGGGGCAAATTTATATGTTTTCCAACATATTATACATTCCGTACAAACAGAAAATATTATTTTTATTCAGTTTTCATGATTTACATCAAGCCGGTGAAATCAGTATAGAAATGAGTTTATTCCGGATTCAATTCTTCCACTTTACCCATGAAAAGCATCAGTCCGGTACTCTTTTCCTGGATGAAGAAATAGAACGGCCGGTCAAAAGTGACAGCTACCACAGGTTCCTCACCTCCTTCAGGCAAAGAAGTGTCAAGCCCTGCCCAGGTGACGGAAGCAGCTTCCGTTCCCCGTTCGTCTACCCTGAGAACAGACTGCTGCTTGAAAACATTGAAATACAACGGATCGGGTGTCAGTCCACTGAAATCAGCCTCTCCACTGAATGCATCGTGAATCCCCATTTCCTGAAGCATTTCAATAAGTGAGGTATCATAAGCCAGTTCAAACTTCGGCAGTTTCAGATCCACCTGAGCCCCATAAAGCCGGGACGTCAGTTCTTTCCAGACTCCGTCGGCCAATGCCCGGCCGGCCTGCGCCATATCTGTTCCGGCAGCCGGAAGAACCAGCAACATGGAATATGCTTCGTTACCATAAGGAAGACTGACAGCCGTAAATGATTCAGTTGCGGCATAACCGGCTCTCTGTCTGTCATGCATCATCGGCACGGCAACTTCCCTGAGATTCCCCCGGAAAGTCTCTGTCCGAGTCTGTGCAGGATCAAATTTATCAGTCCATGCTCCTTTGAAATAAAGTGCATGAAGCATCACCAGCTGCGCATCTGCCAACGGACAATCAATTTCCCGAATACATCCTTCTGTCTTTTCGCTGCACCAGTCGTAAAGCTGCTGCTGACTTTGGGTATTCTGAAAATCCAGTTGTCTGACATCTGCTCCCAATACCGACTGAGCCACATCCGTATAACCGGAATGAACGGTGAACTGATCGTCCATCCACAGAGAATAAGCCTGTGCCAGTGAGGTTGTGTTATCCAGTTCCGGAAGCCAGGTATTGAGTTTCGAAAAGAAATCATTCAATTCACCGGCACTGACACCGGAAGGACTCAAAACCGCATACAGTTCATCAGCCGTATGACTCTCAGCTCCGTTAGCCATCAGGTTGAGCAAGGCAGCCGTGCCGAGAGGAGACACCAGCATATTTTTTCCTGCCTCCTGCAGACTGGCCTGTCTGAGCAAAGCCAGCGAGAAGTCCAGTGTATGGTCAGCCAACTGGGTTTCTGAACGCGTAAGAGGAATATCCTGCCGTTCTTTGGCTGCGGGAACATCCGTTTCGGAAGAAGACGGATCATCAGAGTTGCAGGCACTGAATGCAAACAGCAACAAGGGTGTCAAGAAATACAACTTAGTCTTCATAATACTTCCTTTTAAGAAACGTTCAAATTTACTCATAAACAGGCTGATATCCAATGCCGTGTATGTTAAAAAAAAAAACGCAAAGAGAATTCAAAAGCCGTATGAAAGAGACGAAATCTTACACGTTTCGAATCTCATGAAACAGATCATTCGTTTCTACAAAAAATCATAGAAGCTCCTTGACTACCAACATATTATTCCTGCATTCCTTCATAGGCTGCTTTCCGGAGGCTCCCTTCTTTTCCATCAGAATTGTATTCCCAATACATAATGCCTTTCAGCCCTTTCTGCTTGACAAAAGCACATTTGGCTGTAATGGAAGATGGATTCTCATACGAACAAACCAATTTTCCATCTTTATCAGCAAGGTAAGGGACTTTTGCAATCGAGTCCCAGCAGGTTTTGTAGTCTTGCTGCGCCATGATTGCATCGTAACTGATAAAATCAGACAATGGAGCAGCCGCATGCCCGTAGAAAGGAATACCCAATACCAGTTTTTCTACAGGAACTCCTTTCTGTATATGAGCCTCCACAGCCTCTTCACCGCATCCGTCTCCTACCAGTGGCGAACGGTAAAGAGCCGCATGATGATAAGGGGGACGGTTAATATCGTATACCATAACATTGACAAAATCTATATAAGGATCGATGGCTTTGAAGTCTATGTAATTGCCGTTATATACGGAAGCCAGTGTCAGGAGTTTGTCCGGACCGATTGCTTTTCGCAGATCTCTCATCAGCAACGTGTAATTTTGGGTATCGTCAGGAGAAGATGATATTCCTGCCGCACTGCTGGTAGGATATTCCCAGTCGATGTCAATACCATCCAGCTGAAACTGTTCGATTGCCCGCCGGCAATCGCTGGCAAACGACAGGCGGTATTGTTCGTTTGCAGCCATTTCACTGAATCTGCCACTTTCCCATCCGCCAACGGAAAGCAACACCTTCAGATGGGGAGCTTTTTGCTTGAGGGCCGTAATTTCAGACAGACGTCCTTCATTGTCTATCTTGAGTTTGCTGAATGTAGAATCTACATGAGCGAATGCATAGTTTATGTGTGTCACAAGATCAGGGTCCGGAAGAGTTGCCCCATGCGATGTGACATATGCCAAAACAATCTTTTCATTTTTTGTGGAACAAGATTCCATCATACTTGCCATAACAGAAAGGCAGAGAAGAGTTATCAGTTGAAATATACTTTTCATATGTATAAACAGATTAAGATAAGTCAGTATAAAAAGCGCAAGAAGGTATAAGAAAAATTATAGAAGAGGATCCTGCGGATGCAGGTATCCTCTTCTACACGTCAGAACGTTACATGATTATTGTCTGCTCAGTTCCTTTACATTGTATCCCGTTATCCGGATCACAGGAGAATTTCCCCGGGTATCAACATCTTTCCAACGGACAGATACCTCTTTCTGCTCACCGGGAAGCAGGGCAAAATAGTTGTCTTCATAGAGAATGGGCAGGAACTGGTCACCATCCTTGTCACCAACCACATTGATGCGGGTCATCAGTGCAGGTGTGGATGTGGGATTGGTCAGAGTGACTGTCGCTGTCCAGTTACCTTCTTTATCCTGAGCCATCTTTGCCTGACAGTCGAGTGTCACTTCAGGCAGTTGCTTCAGAGCCTGATAATTGATTCCTTTCCGACTGGCGTGATAGAAATTGTCGGACAGGATCTTTCCATCCTCCAGCAGCCACAGCTTGATGAAATAAACTTCCGAAAGCGTTTCGGGGAATTCCAGCTTGATGCACTTCTCTGTCGTATCCTCACGGCTGTCCACGGTCGTTTCTTTCTCCCAGGCTACACTGGCATCCATGTTCAGAATCTGTACCCGGGCTGTAAGATGACTGTGAGTACCGGCGCTGTAGTTCACCACTTCCACTTCATCGGTGGCCGGATTCCACTGAATATGCAGGGGTTCCGATGCTTTCTTGATGGCAAAGTAGGCTGCCGTCGGCTCCAGATAATAGTCGTAAGTCTGCCATACCATGGAAGGCCAGCAGGGATGACTCATCCACATCAGCAATCCCATGCGGTTCTTGCTCCGCGACTCAAACAGGCTGCGGTGACCGTCGTAGTTCACCCACTGGGCCAGCTCCGTAAATTCCCGTGCACTCTGCGGCTTGCCATAACCTTCGGCTATGATTTCATTGAACGAAGCTGCTCCCTGTGCCCCCTGAAGAGTGTAGTCATGCATACCCCATTCATCCGACTGAGGCCAGATGCCTTCTTCGGAATAAGTCCGGCAGAAACCTTCGTAAGTCATCACGTTCGGCATACCGCGCTCACTGTGGAACTTGTCGTTTCCGGCAGGAAGTGTAAAATAGGTCTTGGCAGGAAGCATGCGGTAAGGACCGTGTCCGCTCACAACCTCATCGGCCGAACTCGGGATGTAATGCAGCCCCGGATGTTCGTCACGCACGATGCTCCGCAAGGCCTTGTCGATGCGTTCCGGCGGGAAACCTTCGTTCCGTCCGCAATAGATACCGATGGAAGCATGGCTGCGGATGCGGCGCACGTAATCCTCGGCATTGGTGATGAACAGGTCAGGATAATAAGGATCGGGCCCGTCAGCAGGATTGGCCAGCCAGAAGTCCTGCCAGATCATGATACCGTGACGGTCGCAAGCCTCATAGAGTTCTTCATCGCCGATCATGCCCACCCAGTTGCGCAGGATGTTCATGTTCATATCGGCATGATAAGCGACAGCTGCATCGTATTCACGTCCGCGGTAGTTCAGGTTCGACTCACTGAAGCCCCAGTTACCGCCGCGCCCGACGAAGCGCCGTCCGTTGATATACATATTCAGAACACCCTTGTCCTCATTGAAGGTCATCTGGCGGATACCGGTCTTGTAAGAAAGGCTGTCAGAAAGTTTTCCGTCGGTCTTGAACGTGAAAGCAGCATCATAGAGGTAAGGCTCACCATATCCGTTCGGCCACCACAGACGCGGATGTTCCATATTCAGCTGTCCGAAGCGTTCCGGAGTGAAAAGGATCTCTTTCTCTTCGCCGGCTTTCAGAGTAACCTCCTGGGCAAAACGGAGAGTACCGATACTTCCTTCCAGCACACCCTGAACTTCCTTGTCGCTATGGTTCTTCACGAAAGCATGAGCGGTAAGGCGCACGGAAGTAGTGTCCGGCAGAGGGAATACACTCTCTACCAGCGGATCACTGACGGTTACGTTACCGGTGCTTACAAGCTTCACATCGTTCCAGATACCGATATTTCTGCCGCGGACCGTAGGGATCCAGTCCCAGCCGATCGTTGCATGGAAAGTAGGATTATCTGCTCCCAGGATTCCTCCGTTGAAGTCAGTGCTCTGCTTGTTCTTTTCCTTGACAGCTCCCAGGTGGCTGTTCTTCACGATCTCTACCGAAAGAACATTCTTTCCGGGAACAATCAGCTCCGTCACATCCAGTTTGCCGCGGATGAACGCGCCTTCGATGTCGCCTGCTTTCCGGCCGTTCAGATAGACATGAGCCTTCCAGTTGATTCCGTCAAAGTTCAGGAACACCCGGTCTTTGATGAAACCTTCGGGAACCGTAAACTCGTTACGGTACCAGAAATTGGAATTGAAGAATGACTCTGATACATTCAGCTGGTTGGCCGAATAGTTCGGATCAGGCAGGGCACCGATGTTCTTGTAGCTGCTCAGCACAGTTCCCGGCACCGTAGCTGGAATCCATCCGTCGGTCTGGAAACCGGCAGAAGCGATTTCTTCTCCATTGCCCTTCACTTCCGAAGCACGCTGGACTTTCCAGTTGCCGCCCGACAGACGGATGCTGTTGCCTTCGGCAGCCGGTTGCGGAACGGCACGGGCCGTCAGTCCACCCTTACCCATCACTTCGATTTCACTGAGCATATATGAACCTTTCTCCTTCGGACGTTCCATGAGTACACGCACATAGCGGGCTTTTCCTTTGACAGCTATTTCATCCGTAGGACTGTCTCCACCCGGCAGCGGAGCAGCATCCTTCCAGCTGCGTGCATCATCCGAGGTCTGGATCTTTCCCTGAACGGCCTTGTTCACCCAGTGCAGGATCACCTTGTCGAAATCGACCTTAGTGCCGAGATCCACGTAGATCCATTCCTGTGCATCGCCCGCACTCATCCAGATGCTGTTGAAGCAGGAAGACGGTTTCAGTTCGACATATTCCCCGCCATTGAAGAAATTCATGTCGTGGATCGTCCAGTAGGCAGCTCCCGCCATCCGCATGACAACACGGTAATGACTGTACTCTCCGCTTTGCTTCATGGGAATCTCCAGTTCGATAATACGCACCGGAAGTGTTCCCTTTTCATCCTGCTTGTTCGGATCAGAATGCATGTTATATTTCGCAGCTTCGCCGGGCAGTCCTTTTCCGGCGATCTTTCCCAACTCGGTCCAGCTGGCCCCGTCGTCCGATCCCTGACAGATCAGTTCATAGCCCTTGCCGGCTTTTTCTGCATAATAGGTCACTGTCCCTTTCAGATAAACCCGGTCTGCCTTTTTCCTGTAATTCTCCAGATCAAACTGGAAATAAGTATCTTCACCGGTTGCCACATTCCGTGAATAAGGACCTTCATCAATCATCCACTCCCGCTCCCGTTTCGGCTTCTCGCCGTCAGGAGTCAGCAGTCTCAGATACTGAGGAACTCCGTTATGTACAATCCCGTCGGTAACCAGCTGGGCAGTCAGGTTATAGTCGTAAGCAGACGACTGATAAGCCGCACGCATCAGAGCGATGTTGCGGTAAGTATCGTCCTTCACCAGTTCGGGCGAAAAGTCCTCCTGCGGACTGCCCGGATACTGTCCGATTCCCCTTGTATAATAGTCCGAGCGGCCCGTCACCTGTCCGTTACTGCCGGAACAGGCTGCAAGCAACGCTGCCGAGGCTGCAATGCCTCCCAGAAAGAAATGAAAATAATGCCTGCGTTTCATTCTAATTATTAAGGTAATGGTTAAAGATTAAATTTAAATTTCCCGTGCGAATTTACGATTATTTTGCCAACTCTCCTGCCCGATTCTGCGATAAATTCATCCCGAGGCAAAGATTTAAGGTTTCCCGGCTTTTCTGCCCCGTCCAACCTCAGAAGTTTCTCTGTCCGCAAGCAATCACAAAAGCAATGCGGGCCGGGATTTTGATGATGTACCGGCAAACATTCCAGGAAAAACGAAATAACAGTGAAATACAGGAGAACCGGATGTGTATTGGTTTTCCTGTCTGTATCTGCAATTTTTTTATCCCGAGTATGTTTTAATATATTTTTTTATAAATTTGCCTTCAGACAAAAGATATGTATAGCTATGCAAGAGAAAATGCTGATTGAAGATATAAGAAACGGTTCTGAAAAAGCTTTCAAGATACTGTATTCCCAATGGGTATCGAGGCTCTATCAGTTCGTATATCAGTATCTGAAATCAGAAAGTGCTACGGATGATGTGGTACAGGAAACTTTCATGCGCATCTGGACCAACAGAGAAAGCCTTAATTCTGAGTATTTGTTCAAATCATATCTGTTTACTATCGCATATCACTGTCTTCTGAAAGAACTGAAAAGACAAATCAACAATCCTTCCATGGAGAAATATCTGGAATACCAGAATACGATGGCAACCAAAGACGATGAAATCTCCGACGAAATAGATTATGATACATTCCAAAAAGCTTTGGAGAAAGCGAAATCACACCTGTCACCCCGACAAAGGGAAATCTTCGAACTGAACAAGGAATATGGAATATCTATACCAGAGATTGCAGAAAAGCTTTCTATTACGGATCAGGTAGTACGGAACCAGCTGTCGGCTGCACTCAAAACATTGCGCAATGAGCTGACGGGATTTAACGCCATTATTCTAATCATCGTTTTCTCTCTTCATTAATGTTATATAACATATAAAATGATATGTTATAAATCTGCTGCTTATGGATATTACCTATAAAAATCAGATTTTGGTTTTATGAATATAATAATGGATAAAGAAGTAGCAAGGTTATTGGAAAAATTCCGTTCGGGCAGAATAACATCGGAGGAACTTCAGAAATTGAAGTCCCTGATGGAAATTACCTCCGATCAGGAACTGAAAGATATCCTTATGTCTGAATGGGACAAATTTGACCATTACTCACCACTTCCTGATGAAAAAATAGAGAAACTCTATGAAAAAATGAATATAAAGGGGAAAGAAATTCGCCGAAACAGAATTTCCTTCAAGAACTACTGGATGCAAATAGCTGCTTCCATTTTATTCATTATTGCAGGAAGTCTGACTGTGCTGACCTATATGCAGAACAAGACGATAAGTTCACTGGCGGAGCAAAATGTGGTAATACGTTCGGGTGACTACGGAAAATCACTGGTTACCCTGCCCGATGGAACGATTGTTTATCTGAACGCCAAGTCTTCGCTTACATACAGTCAGGATTTCGGGCGTGAAAGCAGAAATGTAGAGCTGTCGGGTGAAGGCTTCTTTGAAGTAAAGAAGGACATAAAAAAACGATTCACGGTAAAGACAGGTTTTATGGACATTACCGTATTAGGTACGAAATTCAATGTATACGCCTATCAGGATAAGGATATCGTGGAAATGTCTCTGGTAGAAGGAAGTGTGAACATTGAGACGGTGCTTCCGCCGTACAAAAATATAAATGTAAAGCCCAATGAGAAAGTGACCTATTATAAAAAGACAGGCGAACTGAAACATGTTTCAACATCAAACGAGTCAGAAACTGCATGGATGAAAAAAGAGCTTGTATTCAGAAGTGAGACACTGGGAAATGTATTCGACTGTTTATCCAGAAAATTTGGAGTTACTTTCAATGTTGAGGATAAATCATTGCTGGATGATATCTATACGGGAACTTTTGATGATGAGAACATTGAAAGCATTATGAAGGTTTTGAAAATGCATTATAATTTTAATTACAAAAATGAAGACGGAATTATAACCATACAATCAAATGAATAATAACCTTTAAAACACTATGAATATGAAAACATAACTGTGAAAAAAAACTCCGAATAATCGGCAAATTATTCGGAGCGGAGAATTAGATTAGTCTTTGAGAAGAAACTATGTGAGAAATAGTATCAACAAATTCAACATTTATTATTTTCATTTCAATGAGAACAAAAACACAACTAATTAATTCTGAGCATAAAGATAAGGAAAAACATTCATTTAAATTACGTTCCACCCTGTTATCTTTATGTATGTTAACTTTTATTGGGGGATATTCTCAAACAGGTCAGGTAAATCTCAACCTCAAGAATGCTTCTGTCAAAGAATTTTTCAAAGCGATTGAAAAGCAAACCAATTACCGGTTTTCTTATAGAGATGCAGAAGTGAACGGCAAAAGAGGCGTAACAATCTTGACAAACGGAAAGGCACTTAAACAGGTTCTTGTGGAGGAACTTGCCAAACAAGGACTTGACTATACTGTTTCAGGAAATAAAATCATCATATTTCCTGCAAAGAAGACCGTTGCCTCTACTAAAGAACAACGGGTAAAAGGTAAAATCATTGATTCCAATGGCGAACCGATGATTGGTGCTACGATTAAGGAAAAAGGTACATCGAACGGAGTCATTACTGACCTTAACGGTAATTTTGCATTCAATGTATCGGCAAATGCAGTGCTTGAAGTCTCCTTTGTCGGATACCAGACAAAAGACCTGAAAGCTGCTTTTGGAAAAGATATGGTTATCACGCTAAGTGAAGACACCCAGACTTTGGATGAAGTGGTAGTTGTAGGTTATGGTGTACAGAAGAAAGCAAACCTGTCCGGTGCGGTTGCTTCTGTTGCTACCAAGCAATTGGAAAACCGTCCGGTGTTGAACGTCGGTCAGGCATTGCAGGGTACAGTGGCCAACTTGAACGTGGAAATCGGCACCGGTCAGGCCATCTCTACCCCGTCTTTTAATGTACGTGGTTACGAATCTATCAATGGCGGTAGCCCGTTGATTGTGATTGATGGTGTCGCTTCAGACGCCGGCATGCTGAACCGTATGAACCCGAATGACATTGCCAGCATTTCGGTATTGAAGGATGCATCTTCATGTGCCATCTATGGTGCCAAGGCCGCATATGGTGTAATTTTGGTTACAACCAAAGAGGCTAAAAATGAAAAATTGACCATCAACTACAACAACAACTTTTCTTTCCGAAGCAATACGTTCTCACCGGAAATTATTACTGATCCCTACACAGTAGCTACCATGCGTAACCAGGCTTATTATCCGTGGGGAACCATTTACAACGAAGAATCATTGGAGTACGCCAAAAAAATGTCCGAGAATCCGGGCTCCGACCCTTATCGTCTGACTCCTAACGGTACTTATGAATATTGGGGACAGACCGACTGGGTAGACGAGTGCTACAAAAACTTCTCTTTTGCAACCAATCACTCGGTAGATCTTTCGGGACGTACGGACAAACTGGATTATTATTTCTCAGCCGGATACAATTATCAGAACGGTATGATCAAATACAATACTGATACCTATAACCGCTATACCATCAACAGCAAACTGAATTTTCATATTAAGGACTGGTGGAGCGTTTCGAATAATACCAGTGTAATTACTTATGATTACAAGGCTCCTACCAACCTGAGTAGTGATACTTATTGGGCTATCAACCGTATTTCTCCGCTGGACATGCCCAAGAATCCTGACGGTACCTGGACCAGTAGCGGTGCCAATCCGTTGGGTCTGTTGGCAGAAGGTGGTGATTGGGAAAAATATGAAACCCAGATACGTACCACATTCGGTACCCGGATTGATCTATTGAAAGATGTGTTATGGGTACAAGGTTCGCTGTCTTATTCTACAAACAAAAACCGCCAGCGCTGGGCTTATCTGCCGGTAGCATATACCGACGGTCCTGATCGCCCCATAAAATATCAAAATGAGGTGACCAGTGCTTATGCTGATTCCGGCGATGACAAAGACATATATATCGACATCTATGCAACTTTCCACAAGACATTTGCCCAAAAACATGATTTGACGGCCATGATTGGTTTCAATCAGGAAGAATACGAATATTACGGTAATAACTTGGACCGCAAAGATCTGATCTCTACCTCCGTACCCACTGCCGGTCTGGCCACTGGTGACATGAACGTTGGCGAAAGCCTGGGTTCCAAAGCTACCCGAAGCGGTTTCGGACGTATCGGTTACATTTATGACAATAAATATATCATCGAGTTCAACGGCCGTTATGACGGTACTTCTTCATTCCCCAAAGATGACCGTTTTGTATTTAACCCCTCTGCCTCACTGGGTTGGGTTATTTCCAAGGAAAAATTCTTTGAGCCATTGACCTCTACCATCAGCTTTTTGAAGTTCCGTGCTTCCTATGGTCAGCTGGGAAATCAGGATGTAGGTTATTATCCTTATCTGGCTACCATGGGAAATGGTAAGATAAGTGCCATTATCGAAGGAAAACAACCTGTTTATGTAGGTACTCCCGGATTGGTTTCCGGTTCACTGACATGGGAAAAAGTAAAGACTCTCAATGTGGGTGCTGACTTGAATTTCTTCGAAAACCGCTTGTCGTTTACCGGTGAATACTATGTCCGTCGTACTGAAGATATGCTGACACATGGAGCTACTTTACCGGGTGTTTTGGGTACAGGTGTCCCCTATGCCAATGCGGCCGACCTGAAGACGCGTGGTTGGGAGTTGACTGTAGGCTACAAGGATCGGTTCACTGTAGCAGGCAAGCCGTTGAATATAGGTGTAAGTTTCAATATTGCAGACAGCCGTACTTTCATCACGAAGTTTGATAACCCGAATGGCAACTTGAGCGACTGGTACGAAGGATGTGAAGTCGGAGAAATGTGGGGATTGACTACGCTTGGCTTCTTTAAAGATGAAGAGGATATCAAGAATCATGCCGACCAGACTCCGGTCACCTCTTATCCAGGTACACCTCCGACTGCTCCCGGAGATTTGAAGTTTGCTGATCTTGATGGAGATGGTATCATCAACAGTGGTGCCTGGACTTTGGAAGACCATGGCGATTATACAGTTATTGGTAACAGCAGAAGCCGGTATACTTATGGAATTTCCCTGAATGCTGATTGGAATGGTTTCGACTTTAGCGTTTTCCTGCAAGGTGTAGGCAAGAAGGACTATTATCCTGATGCTAGCGACCTCTACTTCTGGGGTATTTATAGCCAGCCCTGGACCAACATTACCTATGGTAACATGTACGATCATTGGAGTGAAGACAATCCGGATGGTTATTTCCCCCGTCTGAAATCATACGTAGCTTTCCAGGGAGGTCTGGAGGCAGCTGCCACTCAGACTAAATATTTGCAGAATGCAGCCTATCTTCGCTTGAAGAATCTGCAGCTTGGTTATACTTTCCCCAAAAAATGGGTGGAAAAAATCGGGTTAAGTTATTTACGCCTGTTCTTTACGGGAGATAACCTGGCTGTATGGTCAGGCTTGTACAAACACTATAAATGCGATCCTGAAGGCCTGGCCGGTAGCGGTTATCCATTGCAACGTGCTTATTCTTTCGGTATGAATGTGACATTTTAAATAAACAAAACAATGAAAACAGCAAAATATATAACACTGAGCATGCTCGGTTTAACCATGATGGGATGTAACGACTCGTTTTTAGACCGTTTTCCTGAAGACAGTTTAACTGAAAAGAGTTTCTTCAAGTCAGTAAGCGATCTGGAAACGTATGCCTATGGACTCTACAACTGGGGAGCCAGTACAACCGATGGTGTATCCGATAATGTAATTTATTGTGAAGCAAGTAGTGTGTTCGATAAGATGAACGGCCAGCTTACTCCGGAAGAAGTAGGACAGTGGGGATGGGGAACCCTCCGTTCCATCAATTTCTTTCTGGCACGTGCCCCACAGGCCACAGGCAACGAAGCGGATATCAATCATTTTATTGGCTTAGGCAGACTGTATCGCGCCAAAGAATACTATGAAAAGGTACAAAGTTATTCGGATGTTCCCTGGTATAGCAAAGACTTGCAAACGACTGATACGGAAGAACTGTACAAAACCCAGGATCCGCGTGCTTTGGTAGTAGACAGCATCATGGCTGATTTGGACTTTGCCGTGAAAAATATGAAGGACGGTAACAGTAAGACAGAAATCTATAAAGTCGTGGCATTGGCAGAACAGGCACGTATTGCCTTGAATGAAGGTACCTTCCGCAAGTATCATCCTGAATTGGAATTAAACGACTACGACAGGTTCCTGGAATTGGCAGTCCAGGCATCTGAAACCATCATGAACAATTATGATTATGAGATTTCCAATGTTCCCAATGGCTCCATGCCTCCGTATCGCGCACTGTTCAGCAGTCTGGATTTGAGTACGAATCCGGAAGTGATTCTGGTGATGGACAACGACAAGAATTTAGGACGTACGTATGGCATTGGTTCCATTTTCAATTATAACCACTCAATAAGCCGTGACCTGATGGAAGATTATCTTTACATCACTGAAGATGGTAAAGCTGTTCCTTTTCACACGGTTCCCGGTTATGAGACTATGACTGTAACTGAAGTGTATAAAAACCGCGATCCTCGTATGGCTGAAACACTGATGCCAATTGGCTGGCAACGCGAATGGGACAAAATGCCGACTCAGCAGAAAATGGAATTCGGTGGTTATCCGCAAGTAAAGTTCTGTCTGGACACTCCACAGGATATGTGGGAATGGGGTACAGCATATTGTGATCTTCCTATTCTTCGCTATGCCACCATCCTTCTGATCAATGCAGAAGCTAAAGCCGAACTGGGTATTCTGACCCAGGAGGATTTGGATAAAACCATCAACAAAATCCGTGGTCGTGTAGGTGTAGAACTTCCTCCCGCCAAGTTGGATGAATGGTTGAACAATCCCGATCCTGTACAGATGGCCCGCTACTCCAACATTAAATCAACGCAGGCAGGAGCTGTTGCCGAAGTCCGTCACGAGCGCCGTATCGAATTGGCCTGTGAGGGTTATCGCTATAATGACCTGATGCGTTGGGGATGTGCCAAACTTCTGGAAAAAGTCCCGGAAGGTGCCTATATCCCGGGTTATGGCTATATGGATACCAATGGTGACGGAGTCAAGGATGTGGGATTCTTCCCGGATTCAGAAAGTGCCAATGAAGCGAAAAAAGATTTGACCGAAGAAGACTTGAAGAATGTAAGTACTCAAATTATCGATGACAAATCTCCGATTATGTTTTCAGAAGGTGACCATGGACATATCCTTCGTACTTCTCAGGTACAGGCCAACTGGGAATGGATAGAACCTAAATATTATTATACTCCTATTTCGGTACGTGATATCAATATCAATCCTAACTTAAAACAGAATAAGTTCTGGGCCGAATAATAACATAGTATAAACATAACTAAGCGTAAAGGCTACTTCATTATCTTGCTCAAATAATGGACGAAGCCTTTACTGCTTTAGTTTCATTTTAAGAGATATATTCATGAAAAAAATATTGCTCGGAATGCTGTTGGCATTCCCCTCCATTCTGTCTGCACAATACACCGGCAAGGTTTATGTTGACACCAATCATAACGGGCGTTATGACAAAGGGGAAACACTGATGAAAGGAATATCGGTGTCAGATGGACTAAATGTAGTTCAGACAGACGGAAAAGGACAGTTTACCTTGCCCGGACATGAGAAGGCACGTTTTGTATTTATCACTACTCCTTCGGGCTATAAGACAGAGAATGCTTATTATCATCGTATTGAAGGCAATGAAGTCAGTTACGACTTCGGACTTTTGCGCTATAATGCCGTACAGACCGACGGCAGTCACCGGTTTATCCATATCTCGGATACGGAAATCGGAGAAGCGCAGGGACAGGACGAATGGACAGAAGGTATGCGCGAGTATGCCGCCAATGAAAAAGTTGCCTTCATCATTCATACTGGAGACATTTGTTATGTGGGAGGCTTGAATAGTCATATCAAAGTGATGAATTCATCCAACATGCCAGAAACTCAAGTATTCTATGCCATCGGAAACCACGATCTGGTAGCCGGGAAATATGGGGAAGAACTTTTTGAGAAAATCTACGGACCTACATTTTATTCGTTTGAAGTGGGCAATGTCCATTATATTGTTACACCGATGCCGGGTGGTGACTATTCCCCCAGTTATCGCATGAATGAAGTATTCAGTTGGATGGCCAATGACTTGAAGTATGTAGATAAGAATAAGGCAATCTATGTTTTCAACCATACCATTCCCGGAGAATGCGGATGTCCGGATTTTAAATTTACGCTGAAGAACCAAGAAGTAGTTGACCTCCTGGCACACAACCTGAAAGCATGGCTTTATGGACACTGGCATGTAAACCATATTTACACGCATCCGGATAATCAGGTAGCAGTAATATGTTCTTCTACACCTATTTATGGCGGTATAGACCATGCTTCCTCAGCTTTTCGTGTGATGCATATTGATGCAAAAGGAGACTTTACTTCAGATTTTCACTATTCGTATCTGGATAAAAAGATGGTAATTGCATCTATCCAGAACCATCAGTCTGCCATTAGTCCGGATGGAACCATACCTCTGACCGTCAATGCTTATTCCACAGCGAGTCCGGTAGTCCGTATGATATACAGCTGTACATCAGACGGGAAGGTTTTATTGAAAAACAAACCGATGAAACAACAAAGTGATTTTGCATGGACAGCTGAGATATCTTTACCGTCAACAGCCAAAGGACACTATGTTACCGTTATCGCTGAAGCGCAATATGCCAATGGGGAAATCAGTAAAAAAACGGCATCTTTCTTGTATGAAGACCAGCAGCAGCCTATTGTGACCGATAAGGATTGGAATAACCTGTTAGGCAATCCGACTCACACCGGTCTGGTTGAAGATACGCTGGTTGCCCCCCGTCTGGCCTGGACGACCAATGTCGGTTCCAATATCTATATGTCCGCACCAGTAGTCAGCGAAGGCTTTGTCTATGTGGCTTCGCTGGATGAGAATGAAACCGGCAAGGCCTCAATTACAAAAATAGAAGCTGCTACCGGGCAGATTGTCTGGAAATCTCCGTTGAAATCATCCGTCCGTAACAGCATTGCAATAGATGGCGGACTTGTATTTGCACAAGATGTACAAGGTATCGTTTATGCAATAGATACGAAAAACGGTGCAATCGTGTGGCAAAAGGATTTAAAAATAGGTGTAACCCCTGCCCTGAATGACGGACTGGTAGCCAAAGATGGCATTGTCTATGCGGGTACAGGTTATCAACTGACAGCCTTCAAAGGTCAAACTGGCGAAATAATCTGGCAGAACAAGGACTGGGGACGTGGTGAAGGTTGCGTAGCCACCCTGACGTTGAGTGAGGACAATGTCCTCATTGGAAGCCGTCATTGGGGAGCCCTGTTTGGAAATAATGCTGAAACCGGTAAAATGCTTTGGCAGGATTGGGACAAGGATTTACGCTTTCGGGCTGCAACACCGGCAGCATGGGGTGATGTTATGTATGTTACTTCTGCTAATTCTCTGTTGATGGTAGAGAATAAAACAGGACGCATTCTGATGCGCAAGAAGTTGAATTACGGCGTAGAAGTTGCCTCTACTCCATTGGTGACAAAAGACGCCATAATTTTTGGTACTTCCAACAATGGTGTAGTAGCATTGGACAAGGAAACGTTGGAAGAAAAATGGCACTTCAAAACCCGTGAAGCTATGATTCTTTCAGCTCCTTATCAGGGCAATCATCCGAATACGGTCGAAACAAGTCCGGTTTTATGTGGCAACCAGGTGTATATCGGTGCCTCAGATGGGACACTGTATGCCCTCGATGCCCAAAGCGGACGTTTACAATGGCGGCATTCGATGGGAGCTCCTCTTTTTGCTACCATTGCAATATCGGGAAATGGTCTCTTTGCCGTAGATTTTGGCGGCAATGTATATGGCTTTTCCTGCGAATTGAAAAAGTCCAGGTAAGACGAAATATTGTGTAGGCATCTTGGTAGTTAGGGTTTTCGGCACTTACGTTGAAAACTCTAGCTACTCTATTCCCAATACAGATGCCAGTCCGGAAAATAAACTTATAATTTATTGATAATAATTTAGTCTAAGAAAATCGTATAAAAGTATAAATACCAGCTTTTGTGTAAATATTTTTCATTACTCAATTATGAGTGTATTTACTACAATAACCATCTTGTAGGCAATCACATAATACAGACATTACAACTTTCAATTTACATTATTATAAGCAACTATATTTTAAACACATAGATCAATATATAACTTTACAAAAGCTGGTGTTTACAATACAATAAGCCATCTGTAAACAAGACAAAAAGGGAGATTTTTTGATTATAAAACTTAAATAATACGCATTTAATTAGTAAAAATATTTTTTATCGACACTTATTGTTTATTTTACATAAAGTTTATATCTTCGCCGCCGTATTAATTCTCACATTCATATACTATAAAAACAGGAAATATGAAAAACATTTCTGTCCAATCAAAGGGTGTGACAACCTACACACCACCGACCCGTTCCTTCAAGGTATCGCGTTACGCAGCCTTAGGACTTTGCATGGGCATTTTATTACCCATTTCATCTAATCTCTATGCAGCACAGCCTGCCAATGTTTTATCCGGCCTGTCTATCGAACAAACCGGTAAAATTACAGTAAAAGGTAAAGTTACCGATGCCAGCGGAGAACCCATCATCGGTGCAACCATTCTGGAAAAAGGCACAACCAACGGAGTTACCACCGATCTGGATGGTCTGTTCTCTTTAACTACCCAGAAAAATGCCGAACTGGAAATTTCTTTTGTGGGTTACAAAACTCAGACACTAAAGGCAACTTCAGGAAAAGAGATTCTGGTCAAACTGCTGGAAGACACCAAATTGCTGGATGAAGTTGTGGTTGTCGGCTTTGGAAGTCAAAAGAAAGCGAATCTGACCGGAGCCGTTTCCGTTGTTACAGCCGATGAAATCGCCGAGCGTCCGGTAAGCAATGTTTCACAGGCCTTGCAAGGTGTCGTTCCCGGATTGAACATTTCACAGACCAATGGTAGCCTGGAAGATACTCCGAGCATTAATGTCCGCGGTATGGGTACTATCGGACAGGGATCCAGTGGCAGCCCGCTGGTTTTGATTGATGGCATGGAAGGTGACCTCAACACCATCAACCCTCAGGATATTGCCAGCATTTCCGTGTTAAAGGATGCAGCGGCATCTTCTATTTACGGTTCACGCGCACCGTTCGGTGTCATCCTGATCACAACCAAGAAGGGTAATGACGACGGCAAACTGACCCTTAACTACAACAACTCATTCCGCTGGGGAAATCCGATCAACAAAAACCACATGATGAACTCTGTTGACTTCGCCAGTTTCCTGAACGATGCCAACACCAACAGCAGCAGTGGGGTATTCTTCGACAACGAACGCATGGCGAAAATTGTTGAATACCACAATGCCAAACCTTACAAACCGGGACAACGTATTACCGAGGATGGAAGAATCCTTTATGCACTCAGCCCGGCATCATGGGACGAAACCGTATGGGGAGACGGTTATCAGGTCGGTATTGATGATGTGGATCGTTTCGATGTCATTTACAAAGACTGGACGTTCTCACAGGAACACAATTTCAGTGCTAACGGCGGTAGCAAGAAATTCAATTACTACGCATCTTTCAATTATCTGGATCAGGGCGGTTTGATGAACATCGGGGAAGAAGGATTCAAACGATATAATGTTACAGCAAAAATCAACTCAGAGCTTACCAAATGGCTCCGCTTCAATTACAGCATGCGTTTCAGCCGTCAGGATCAGAAACGCCCGTCACGCCTGACCAGCAGTCTCTATCAGTCCATTGCCCGACAGGGATGGCCTACCCTGCCTCTTTACGATCCGAACGGATACTATTACAGCAGTCCGTCACCGGAACTCGGACTGGCAGAAGGCGGTACTGACCAGTGGCAGAATGACCGTATCTACCAGCAGGCCGGACTGTTGATCGAACCGATCAAGAACTGGCTCACTCATGTGGAATTCAATTACAGTACTTACCATCAGGACCGTCACTGGGATTCTCAGGTTTTGTATAACCACAACGTAGCCGGAGACCCTGTCGTTTATGAAGACGGATCAGAGGTGCACGAAGGATTCTACAAGAATGCTCATCTCACCTTCAACGCATATACAGAATATACTCACCTGTTCAACGACACTCACAACCTGCATGTGATGGCCGGTTTCCAGGCAGAAGAAATGCGTGTAAAACAATACGGACTGACCCGCAACGGTATCATGTTCCCAAACAAACCGGTGATCGACCTTACCAGCGGCAACAGTTTCTATGGGGAGGCTATGACTCCGGATGTATACGGAAACCTCAGCGACTGGTCTACAGCCGGTTTCTTTGGCCGTGTGAACTACGACTACATGGGCCGTTATCTGTTTGAAGCCAATATCCGTGCAGACGGTTCTTCCCGTTTCCGCAGCGACAACCGGTGGAAAGTATTCCCGTCTGTATCAATCGGATGGAATATCGCACAGGAAAAATTCTTCGAACCGCTGAGCAATACGATCGGGACATTGAAACTTCGCGGATCTTTCGGTTCATTAGGTAATCAGAATACAACCAACTGGTATCAGACTTACCAGACTCTTGCCATCTATTCCGCCAGTGGAGCATGGCTGATGAACGGCAACCGTCCGAATACGGCAGGTACACCGGGACTTGTATCTACCGACCTTGGCTGGGAAACCATCCAGAGTTACAACGTCGGTCTCGACTGGGGATTGCTCAAGAATCGTCTGACCGGATCATTTGAATATTATATCCGTGACACCAAAAACATGGTCGGCAACGCCCCTGAACTGCCGAACATCCTGGGTACAGGAGTTCCCGTAACCAACAATACCGACCTCCGCTCTCAGGGATGGGAGTTGACTATCGGATGGAGAGACCGCCTGCAGAACGGATTCAGCTATGGGGTAAACTTTAACTTGTCGGACGCACGTACCAAAATCACCAAATATCCCAACAACCCGACTGAAAACATCTGGAACTATATTCCGGGACGATACATCGGTGAAATCTGGGGTTACACAACTGTGGGACTGGCACAGACAGACCAGCAGATGCAAGACCACCTGGCTACCTTGCCTAACGGTGGACAAGATGCACTGGGACAAGACTGGACAGCAGGAGATATCATGTACGCAGACCTGAACGGAGACGGTAAGATTTCAAGCGGATCTGAAACATTGAGTGACCACGGAGACTTGTCTGTCATCGGAAACAACACTCCGCGCTACCTGTTCGGACTTGACCTGAACGCCAGCTGGAAAGGATTCGACTTCCGTGCCTTCTTCCAAGGTGTCATGAAACGTGACGTATGGCAGGGAAGTGCCTACATGTTCGGTACTTCCTGGCAGATCTGGAATGACAACGGTCTGACCGCTGTCAGCGACTACTTCCGTGACCAGAACACATGGTCTGTACAGAACGGCTACCAGCAGGAAAATCTGGACGCTTATCTGCCACGCCCGCTGCATAACAGCAAGAACCAGCAGACCCAGACACGTTACTTACAGAATGCAGCCTATATCCGCTTGAAGAACCTGCAGCTGGGATACACCATTCCGAACAGCATTACCAGCCGCTGGGGTATCCAGAACCTGCGTTTCTTCGTTTCAGGAGAAAACCTGTGGACACTTTCCGGAGTTGACAAGCAGTTCGATCCCGAAACTCTTTATGGCGGTTACGAAGAAGGTGTAGCCTACCCATTATCCAGAACCTTCTCTTGCGGTTTAAGTATCACCCTTTAAACAATTAGCCTATATGAAACTGAAATATACTTACCTTACAACAGGCATGCTGCTACTGGCAGCATCCCTCTCTTCCTGCGAGGATTTCCTGAACAAGGAACCGCTCTCGAACGTAATCCCCGAAGAATACTATCTGACCGCCGATCAGATTCAGGCAGCCACTGTGACCTATTATGACCAGATCATGCCCAACCTGCAAGGTGCCTTCAACGACGGAAGTACCGATATCCAGGTGGGACTCAGCGCCAGCTCCAGCTTTGGAACCGGACTCTACAAAGTAGGCATGGACAACAGCAATTATGACTGGGGACTGATACGTAACCTGAACTATGTCATAGACAAAGTGGAAACCAATCTGGCAGCCAATCTCGTAACCGGTGATGAAGATATCCTCAACCAGTCACTGGGCGAACTTTATTTCATGCGGGCCTTGCGTTACTTCAACATGTACCGTTCTTTCGGTGACTTGCCCATTGTAACCAAACCGCTGCCTGCCAACGAAGATTCTCTGGTTGTGGCCAGCAAACGAATGCCGCGTAACGAAGTCGCACGGTTTATAATCACAGAACTGGACAAGGCACATGACTTGCTGGTAGAGAACTTCGATCCCGCCCGCAACCGTGTATCTCCGGATGTAGCCCGTCTAGTTAAGGCTCGTGTAGCTCTCTTCGAAGGATCCTGGTTAAAGAACTTTGCCGGAACTGCATTTGTTCCCAACGGTGAAGGATGGCCGGGCAAGACCAAGGATTACAATGCCAACTATGAATATCCTGCCGGAGACATTCAGGCTGAGTCAAAATGGTTCTATGAGACGGCCCGGGATGCAGCCGAAGAAGTAGCCGAAAAATATAAAGGTCTGCTGACCATAAACACCGGTATCGTACCACAAAGCGACAACGATGTAAACGACTATTTCTACATGTTCGGAGCCGTAGACATGAGTCCGTATAAAGACATTCTGATGTGGCGCGAATTCAGTAAAGGCAAGGAAGTAACCTGTAACACGGAAGTCGGTGTCCAGTTCGGTAACTGGGGAACAGGAGTAACCCGTGCAGGTGTGGAATCTTTCGTTATGAAAGATGGTCTTCCCCGATATGCCAGCCACGACGGTTTCACATACGACGACAGCGAAATTGCTACGGTTCGCGCCAATGCCGATCCTCGTCTGCATATCTTCCTGAAGGAACCGGGACAGGCCAACCTCTTCAAGAACATGGACTCTCCTACCACTCACGGAGTACCTGTTGAACCTTATCCTGACATCACCAATACCGACAGCCAGAAAGGTTACAGTACCGGTTACACACTCCGTAAGGGAGGTACATTCGACAAGGCACTGGCTGAAAACTTCTATGCCTATAACGGTGCGATCAGCTTCCGTGCCACAGAAGCTCTGCTGATCTATATGGAAGCAGCATACGAACTGACCAAAGATCTGAATGCAGGACACATTCTGGAATACTGGAAAGCTGTCCGTACTGCTGCCGGATTCACCGGTGATGCCATCGATCCGCAAGGAATGATCGCCGCCACTGACATGAATCAGGAGAAAGACAACTGAGGAAGCTATACAGCCGGCCATCAACTGACTGACAAAGTAGAATTCAACATCCGTCGTGAACGCTGCTCTGAACTCTTTGGAGAAGGCTTACGCGGTATGGACCTGGCCCGCTGGCGTTCTTATGACCAGCTGATGACTGCTCCCTGTCATGTGGAAGGTTTCCACTTGTGGAATACTCCTATGGAATCCTGGTACGAAGGACTGATTGCCGACGGAAGCGTGTCTGCCAACGTGTCAAGCCGCGACCTGAGCGAATATCTCCGTCCGTTTGAGAAAAACATGACCTCAAGCAACCTCTACAAAGATGGTTTGACCTGGCACATGGCTCACTATCTGAACCCCATGCCGATCCGTCAGCTCATTCTGACTTCATCAGACCATACCAACCCGGAAAATTCACCGCTCTATCAGAACCCGTACTGGGGACTGACACCTGATACTCCGGCTGAACAATAATCCAACCGACTGACATAACATAGATCTACAAAAGCTTTCCCTTTGATATTTACTGCCATCAGCAAATGCAAAGGGAAGCTTTTACCTTTTCACAAAAAAGGACTAACTTTACCAAGTTTTTTAACGTAAAATCATAAACAAACCTTAAACAAGAAAACATGAACAGAAAGATCATTCTTGCTTTCGCCTGGACTTCCCTGTCTTTTCTGTCCCTGAATGCCCAGACTTACCAGCTGGACAACGGGTGGGAGTTCCAAAGACTGGACAAAGTACAGAAACAGGCAGCCATCAAAAATCAGGGAAGCGACTGGAGTTCGCAGTTCAACATCCAGCACGTGAAGGCAGAAAATCTGTTGCTGGCCGTACATCCGGATACGCTGGCCCGGGAAATGAAGCAGCTTGCCAAAGGAGAATGGGAGCAGGTATCTCTTCCGCATACTCCTTTCATCGAACCGCTTACGGTGCTCCATCAGTGGCAAGGGGTCTGTTACTATCGCAAAACGATTACCATCAATCCGGAAGACGAACATAAACAGTTGTGGCTGGAATTTGAAGGAGCCATGCATCTGGCCGATCTGTGGGTAAACGGAAAGCATATTCTCCAGCATGCAGGAGGATACACGCCTTTCGTGGCCGATGTCACAGGCATGCTTCATGCCGGAAAGCCCAACGAAGTGGTCGTCCGGCTTGACAACCGGAACAATCCTCTCATTCCTCCCGGAAAACCGCTGGAGGAACTGGATTTCTGCTATTATGGAGGACTCTACCGCGACGTTAACCTGCTGGTGAATGAACCTGTACACATCACCCACCCCATCCTGGCCGGACAGACAGCCGGAGGAGGAATCTTTGTCACCTATCCGGAAGTTTCCCGCAAACAGGCTGTTGTAAATATCCAGACTCAGGTGGCCAACGCTTCTGTTTCAGATAAGCAACTGACCGTATGCCATACACTTTACGAGTGGACCAAAGGCAAAGGGAAAGGCAGAAAAGTCACTTCCATGGAACAGACGCTGGCCGTATCTGCCGGAAACTCTGCCGACAGCCGGCAGCAGATGACCGTCATGAATCCCCGGCTCTGGTCGCCCGACTCTCCTTCACTCTACATCCTGCGTACGGAAATCAGAGACGGCAAACACATCACCGATACAGAAGAAACACGCATCGGCATCCGCCGTTTCGAAATGAGCCGTGAAAAAGGATTCATCATCAACGGAGAACCGCTGAAACTGGAAGGAACCAACCGGCATCAGGAATATCCGTATGTCGGCTATGCCATCTCCGACCAGGCACAATACCGGGACATGTATCAGATCCGCATGAACGGATTCAACGTGGTACGTCTGGGACACTACCCGCAGGATCCGTCCGTACTGGATGCCTGCGACGAACTGGGACTGCTGGCCATCGAACCGATTCCCGGATGGCAGTTCTACAACAAGAACCAGACTTTTATTGACCGGACTTATCAGGATATTCGCGACATGATCCGGCGCGACCGGAACCATCCTTCCATCCTGACCTGGGAAACGACTCTCAACGAATCCTGGCCACCCAAGGAATGGAAAGACGGAGCCGTACGCACGGGACATGAAGAATATCCGGGCGACCAGTGCTTTACTTCCGGCGACAGCTACGGATATGACGGTTTCGACGTGTGCTACAATGACTGGGAAGAAGGTTTCAACCGCCCCAACAAAACCGGAAAACCGGGATTCATCCGCGAATATTACGACTATGAGTTCGGAGGACATTACAGCACCACCCGCATTTCCCGCGGAGACGGTGACCACGCCCTGACACAAAATGCCTGGAATGCCCAGTGGAGTCACAACCGCTACCGGGCTTATTATCCGTGGACCATGGGCGGAGCCATCTGGAGCATGTATGACTATAACCGAGGATGCTGCGACAATATCTGTTACAGCGGACTGGCCGACCTGTTCCGCCTGCCCAAGTTCGGACTGGCTTATTTCCGCACACAGGTTCCAGCCGGAAGTTATACGCCTGCCGGAAAAATGCCTTACGAGGTATTCATCAACAGCCACTGGATGCCGGACGCTTCTGACACGCTGCAGGTATACGGCAATGTAGACGAAGTGGAACTGCTGCTCAACGGCAAGTCCCTTGCACGCCGCAGACCGGACAATGGCCCTTCAACCTCCGAATATGTTTCCCGCCCCGACGGAGGAAATGCCGAGCATATCAATTATCCTCCTTTCACATTCTTCGGAGTGAAATGGGAAAGCGGTGAACTGAAAGCCGTCGGTTACAAGGACGGACGGAAAGTAGCCGAACAGACGGTCTGCACACCGGGCAGAGCGGAAGCCATAGACATCTCTTATTTTGAGAGTGGAGTTCCGGCTTCGCGCAACGACCTGCTCATCGTGTATGTCAGCCTGAAAGATGCCCGGGGAACCGGCTGTTTCGGGGAAAACGGACAGCAAGTCAAACTGGAAGTGACAGCCGGAGGAGAACTGCGCAGCCCGCAGCAGGTGAATACGGAAGCCGGTGTGGCCTCATTCCTGGTAGCAACCGGAAATGCCTCCACACTCACCCTGAAAGCAACCTGTGGCCAGCTGACTGCCACCCGTAAGCTGAAGTTGAAATAAAAAACTTCAGCCTACGGGTGACGGCATCAGCCGAATATCGATTCCGGAACTTCTCCTGTCCAGCTCAAGGGTTTTTCTACCCCGAAAAGCTGCAGGATTACCGCTGCTGTATTGACTGTATTGTTGGGTTCTTCCATCATCTTTCCTTCAGCAATGCCGGGACCGGTTATTCCCCAGGGAACAATCATCTCTTCCACGCTCACTCCGCCGTGACCATAGTTGATGCCTCCATGATCTGTCAGGAAAAGGAAATGTGTATCATCAAACAGATCTTCTGCCTTCAGTTTATCAAGCAGGCGGCCGATTTCTTCATCGGCTTCTTCGATAGACCGGATGTATTCCGGAGACATCCACTTGTGGTTATGGCCGGCATGGTCAGTGTGAACCGTATAGAGGAAAACCAGGGTCGGTTCGTCCCGGTGTGTTTTAATGAACGAGAAAGCCCTCTCATAATAAGGAGCATAGGCATCGTTTTCCAGGAAACAGACATCGTCCAGATATTTCTGGTTATAAGGATAAATCAGGTTCGGCCAATTGTAATAAAAGGCCGTCTTTATGCCTTCCTTCTTATCCTTCAGCACTTTGAAAACGGAAGGATAATATCCGTCGCTATCTGTTTCTACAGCAGGAAGCTTGAATTTGTCAATCGTCCAGCTGTTATCAACGACCCCGTGCAGTTCCGGACCGCTTCCGGTGAGATGGCTCGTCCAGTTAGGCAAAGTGACCGACGGCATGACCACCCGTGTTCTCAGTGAAAGAACGCCCTGTGCAAGCAGATTATCCAGATGAGGAGTCCGTGCCTTCCGGAACCCTTCCACACAGATTCCATCCAGCGAAAGCAGGACAACCCGCCGGGCAGTTTTCTTTCTACGGCCCTCTATGTTCCGGATTGCTCCTGTCAGCGGTTCACCCGGAAAAGAAGCGATGCCGAGCGCCACAGCTCCCAACAGGCTATGTTTGAGAAAATCTCTTCTTGAACAATCATGTTTTTCTGGTTTCATAGTTTATGTTTTTATTTAAGTAAGACTTTAATATGTTAAGTTTTTTCTATTTTCAAAGATATCACATCCGACCCCGTCGGAACAGTTTTCAACAACTGGCGAAGATAGCGGTTGACAGCTTTAACAAAAATGGATTAAATTACCCCTAGCATGGACTATTCAACGAATATTTCGTTTTTTACCGGCAGGATAATCCATTCAGTCATCCAACTTCGGAAACAGCGGGAAGAGGACGTATAAATTTATTAACCGGTCTATAATCTGACAAAAAATTTTTTAACTGGTTTTACTTGCTTAATTTATATCTGGTTTATAATTTTGCTTGCGTTTAAACGCTGACTGTATGAAGGTTATCTATTGCTATCCGGAATAAGAAAGAACTTTACATTTGAAATCAAATATACAACATAATCTAACCCTAAAATTTAATAACATTTTATGAATCATTTATTGAAATCCTGTGCTGTAAGTGCTGCTGCACTGGCCGTTGCCATGCTGACCGGCTGCACTTCCCCTAAAGGAGAACCGCAAACCTTTGAAATCGGAAACAAGGAGTTCCTGCTCAACGGAAAACCTTTCCTGATCAAAGCGGCAGAAATTCACTACACCCGTATCCCGGCTGAATACTGGGAACACCGCATCGAGATGTGCAAGGCGCTGGGGATGAACACCATCTGTATCTATGCCTTCTGGAACATCCATGAACAGCGTCCGGGTGAATTCGACTTCGAAGGACAGAACGACGTGGCCCGCTTCTGCCGCCTGGCCCAGAAACACGGCATGTATATCATGCTGCGCCCCGGTCCGTATGTCTGCTCGGAATGGGAAATGGGCGGACTGCCCTGGTGGCTGCTCAAGAAGAAAGACATTGCCCTGCGTACCAGTGACCCGTATTTCCTGGAACGTACCAAGATCTTCATGAACGAACTGGGCAAGCAGCTGGCTGACCTGCAGGCTCCCCGCGGAGGAAACATCATCATGGTGCAGGTGGAAAACGAATACGGAGCTTATGCCGAAGACAAGGAATACATCGCTTCCATCCGTGACATCGTACGCGGAGCCGGATTCACCGATGTGCCCCTGTTCCAGTGTGACTGGGCATCTACCTTCCAGCGCAATGGTCTCGACGATCTGCTCTGGACCATCAACTTCGGTACGGGAGCAGATATCGACCAGCAGTTCAAGGCTCTTCGGGAAGCCCGGCCTGAAACTCCGCTCATGTGCAGCGAATACTGGAGCGGATGGTTTGACCACTGGGGACGCAAGCACGAAACCCGCCCGGCTGACGTGATGGTCAAAGGTATCAAGGACATGATGGACCGCAACATTTCCTTCTCACTCTACATGACTCACGGAGGAACAACCTTCGGCCACTGGGGAGGAGCCAACAGTCCGTCCTATTCGGCCATGTGCAGCTCTTATGACTACGACGCACCTATCAGCGAAGCCGGATGGGCTACTCCGAAATATTATCAGCTGCGTGATCTGCTTGTCCAGTATGCAGATTCAGGACAGGTGATTCCGGATGTACCTGCACCGATGCCGGTCATTGAAATTCCTGCCATGCAACTGAACGAAGTAGCTCCCCTGTTTGACAATCTGCCCAAGCCCCAGACTTCGGAAGCCATCCAGCCGATGGAACAGTTCGATCAGGGATGGGGTACCATCCTCTACCGCACGACACTTCCGGCTGATGTCAAGGAAGGAACCGTTCTGCTGGTAGATGAACCACACGACTGGGCACAGGTATATCTGAACGGCCAGCTGCTGGGACGCCTGGATCGCCGCCGTGGTGAAAACATCCTGTCGCTGCCTGAGGTGAAAGCCGGTACCCGCCTGGACATCCTGGTAGAAGCCATGGGACGCGTCAACTTCGACCGCGCTATCCATGACCGCAAAGGTATCACCGACAAGGTTCAGCTGCTGAACGAAGGATGCGAACCACAGACCCTCACCGGATGGCAGGTATACAGCTTCCCCACCGATGCCAAGTTTGCTGCCGACAAGCAGTTTGCCAAGGGAAGCAAGCTCGACGGTCCAGCCTACTATCGCACAACCTTTACACTTGACAAGACCGGAGATACCTTCCTCGACATGTCTACCTGGGGAAAAGGAATGGTATGGGTGAACGGTCATGCAATGGGACGATTCTGGAAGATCGGTCCGCAGCAGACTCTGTTCATGCCGGGATGCTGGCTGAAGAAGGGCAAGAACGAAATCGTGGTTCTCGACCTGCTCGGTCCGGATGAAACCAAAATTGCGGGTCTGAAAAAGCCGATTCTGGACGTTCTCCACAACGAAGAACCTGTCACTCACCGCAAGGAAGGTGAAACCCTCAACCTGAAGGGAGAAACACCCGTTGCTACCGGAGAGCTGAAACCCGGAGGCGGATGGCAGACCATACAGTTCAACCGTCCGGTAGAGGGACGCTACTTCTGCCTGGAAGCCCTCAATGCACACGACGGCAAAGATCTTGCAGCCATCGCCGAACTCTATCTGACCGACGAAAACGGCAAAGACATCTCCCGCCAGAAATGGAGTATCACGTATGCAGACAGCGAAAGCTATCAATGGTCAAACAACACGGCCGACAAGATCTACGACCTTCAGGAATCGACAACCTGGTGTACAGACTACGGAACTAAATTCCCGCATTCCATCATCATCGACCTGAAAGACAATCACAAGATCACCGGTTTCCGCTGTCTTCCCAGCTCGGAAGAAGGAAATCCGGCAGCCATCAAAGGCTTCAAGGCTTATGTGAAAAAAGAACCGTTTAAACTGAAATAATCTCATACACTGAACGTCGGTCAGTTCTACAGGCAAAGACACTTATGTCTCCTCTGTCTGACCGGAACTGGCCGACGTATTTTTCAAGAACCGACTACCGGAAGATTCACCGGAATCAAGCAGACAATGAAGCCTGATCATACAGACGATGAAGCTGAATCGAGCGGACAATAAGGCCCAATTATACAGACGATTGACTATGCCTGAATTTACTTCACACTTTTTTGTTTATACTTACTGATTCACTTT
>ERZ779852.39-NODE-39-length-132819-cov-6.172283_pt1 | contig 132819 bp, 112 predicted proteins | sample MGYA00511559_ERZ779852 | MGnify/ENA primary metagenome ERZ779852 (study PRJEB29588, sample SAMEA2157977) | human gut metagenome | biome: human gut; feature: human-associated habitat; material: faeces | place: Denmark | collected 2008/2010 ...
AGGAGGGGCTGTGGGCTTGTGAAGCCCCATCCTCGCCGAAAGCTCTTCTTCCCTGCGGCCTCAAAAAATTTGAGGACTTAAACACGCTGAAAATTGCGTTGTCGCTTTGACTTTAGTGCACGACTTTCCTGTCGTTGGCCTTCGGCTGGTGGCTTACGCTCATCGTGGCCATCGCATGGTGCGTTGTATGTGCTTTGCTCAAAGGCGAAGAAGCTAAGATGTAATCGTAGACATACATAAAAGACTAAAAGCGGATGCGGCTCTCGGGTTGTGTCCGCTTTTTTTGAGGTCGTTGGTCGATGATGGATATGGCGTATATGCCGCGAGGCCGAAAAAATTCGTAACTTTGTGGTATGGAAGCGGAAGAGTATATAGCCCGACATATAGACGTCGAGCCGCCGCAATTGGAGGCGCTATGGCGTCGTACCAATTTGCGGCATGTCTATCCGCGCATGTGCTGCGGCCATGTGCAGGGGCGACTGTTGAAGATGCTGACGGCCATGGTTGCACCGCGCCGTATACTCGAAATCGGCGCCTTTACCGGCTACTCGACGCTGTGCCTTGCCGAAGGTATGCCTGCGGGATGTACGCTCGATACGGTCGAGGTGGACGATGAGCGCGAGGACGAGTTGCGCACGCTTTTTGCGGCCGATGCACGCGGTGTCGACATCCGTCTGCATATAGGCGATGCCATGGAGGTGGTGCCGCGCCTGCCCGGCCAATGGGATTTGGTGCTCATAGACGCCGATAAGCGGCTGTATCTCGAGATGTTGGAGATGGTGGCCGCCCGAGTGCCCATAGGTGGCATAATTCTTGCTGACAATACACTGTGGAGTGGCAAGGTGCTGGCCGATGATGCCGCGCATGCCGATGCGCAGACGCGCGCTTTGGCGCGTTTCAACGATGTGGTGGCGGCCGATACGCGCTTCCAAAAAGTCATTCTGCCCATACGCGACGGCATGACGATAATGCGGCGCGTGCGCTGAACACAGAGCCCTCACAGATTGTATATTAATAAACAAACACATCATATAATATGGAAACAACACGACAAGCCAAAATATCGCGACTTCTGCAAAAGGAGCTTAGCGAGCTGTTTCGCCTACAGACCGCCAAGACCCATGGCACGCTGGTGAGTGTCAGCGCCGTGCGTATCAGCCCCGACCTGTCGGTGGCTCGCGCCTATCTGTCCATATTCCCCTCCGAGCGGTCTGCCGAAATCATCAAGAGTATCAATGCCTCGGCCAAGACTATACGCTACGAATTGGCTCAGCGCGTGCGTTATCAGCTGCGTAAGACGCCCGAATTGACATTCTTCGTGGACGATTCGCTGGACTATGCCGAGAATATCGACCGTATTCTCGCCACCGACGGCATAGGCAATACCGAGGCGGACGCTGCTGCCGGAGACGATGGCGCGGATACAGCCAAGACCAACGACTGACGCGCTATGGCTTCGATGCCGGTGCTGCGCATAGCTTTCCGTTATCTGCGGGCGCGTCACTCGCACAATGCGGTCAATGTCATTACCTTTGTGTCGATGGCCGGTATCGCTGTGGCCGTAGCCGCTATGGTAGTGGTGCTGTCTATATTCAACGGCTTTGGCGACCTGGCTGCCGCCAATATGGCCGTATTAGATGCGCCCCTGCGCGTATCGCCGCGTAGCGGCGGAGCCATCGCCGATGCCGATAGTCTGTGTCGCGTTATTGCGGCACGCGTGTCCGGTGTTACGGCTGTCCCGGTAGTCACCGAGCGTGCATTGCTCATCTCCGGCGAGCATCAAGTCCCGGTAGTATTTAAGGGTATTCCGCATGGATATGACACACTATCTACTATTGGCGAGTCCATCATCGACGGCGCCTTGGCTTGGAATGTCCCTGATGCCTTGGACGAAGACTTTGCCGCCGCCACCATCTCGGTAGGCGTGGCCAACTCGCTAATGGCGGCGCCGGATGCCGATCATCCCGTGCGTCTGTATGTGCCGCGCAGGGTGGGGCGCATCAATCCCGCCAATCCTATGACAGCATTCCGCGGCGCCATCCTCAGCGTTAGCGGAGTCTTTCGCACACAGCAAAACGATATCGACCGTGACCATATATTGGTGCCGCTGTCGGTGGCGCGCGACCTTATGGAATATGATGCGCAGGCCACGGCCGTGGAAGTTTTCACGGACACGGATGTCGATACGGATGCCTTGCGCGATGTCGTGGCCGATGTCGTAGGGCCGCAATATGATGTGCAGACGCGGCTGCAACAACGAGCCACCGCCTTTCGCATGATTGCCATCGAAAAATGGATAACCTTTCTGATGTTAGCCTTCATACTTGTCATCGCGCTGTTCAATATAGTCTCGACGCTGTCGCTTGTCGTACTCGAAAAGCGCCGTAATATGGAGACCCTGCGTTGCCTCGGTGCCACGCACGCCATGACGCGCCGCGTGTTCATCACCTTGGGGTGGCTGATTACGGCTGTGGGCGCCGCCATAGGTATGGTGCTGGGTGTGACTCTGACACTGGCGCAGCAGTACGGACATTTTCTCAGCCTCGGCGCCGGCGAACAGGCACAGGATATTATGTCGATTACGTGGTACCCTGTAAGGCTCGACCCGGTGGACTTGCTTGTCGTGGCCGCCATGGCCGCGCTTACGGGGCTGATAGCCGCCCAGTCGACGCGCTTCTTTGTGCGCCGCCGTCCGCCTACGGCTGTCGTCTCCGAATGACCGTTAGTGATAGCCGAACGGAGACCAAATGTTTGAAATAATAATATATAATATACGAGCTGAGACGTGCATCACTACCGCCGACGCCCAATAGATACATCGATATGCAAACTGTTTTATTCCATTCCACTATATTCGGGCCGATACATAGCCGACGTCTCGGCGTATCGCTCGGTGTTAACCTGATGCCGGACGACGGTAAGGTCTGCACTTTTGACTGCCTGTACTGCGAGGCCGGGTACAATGCACAGGGCGCCGGAACCACCGGACTGCCTACGCGCGAGCAGGTGCGCGAAATGCTTGAAGCACAACTGCAAAAAATGCAGGCCGAATCGGCTCCTTTGGACGTCATCACCTTCAGCGGCAACGGTGAGCCGACATTGCACCCTGAATTTCCCGGAGTCATAGACGACACCCTCGAGCTACGCGACCGTTACTATCCGCAGGCTAAGGTCAGTGTCCTCACTAACAGCACCCACGCCGGGCTGGACACGGTTGCCGCCGCCTTGCGCCGCGTGGACAATAATATCGTCAAGTTGGACAGCGCCGTCGATGCCACCTTCCGCGCCCTCAATCGGCCAACATCGCCCGAGACGACGCCCGAGAGCGTCATCCGCAGCCTCAGTCAGTTCTCCGGACAGGCAATAGTGCAGACGCTGCTGACGCGCGGAATGCACAATGGGGTGGCCATAGACAATACCACGGATGCCGAAGTAGAAGCGCTGTGCGATGCCTACCGCCACATCCGTCCGCGCTCGATAATGCTTTATTCCATCGATCGACAGACACCCGAACATTCACTTATCAAGATAGACCGTGACGAGTTGTCCGCCATAGCCAAACGCATAACCGCCGACACGGGAATACCCGTTTCGGTGGCATAACCCTGACGGACACAGAAATAAATCGGCGGACGCCTCACGAGCGTTCGCCGATTTGTTGTATGGGAGTAAAATGTGCTTATTCCTTTTTCTTGGGTCTTCCGCCGATTACGAAGCCTATGGTGAGAGCCGCCGTGTGGAAGCCGTGCCGCACAATCATGCAGTGTGCCGTCAGTCGTATGTGATGGAACAATTCGACGCCTGCTCGCGGCATAAAGACGAAGGCATTTTCGGCTGAGACTGTATGACAGTCTAAGGAACCTACCTGGTCAATAGATGCTGTGCCTACGCCTATTCCGACAAAGGGATTGACCCGGTATCCTTGTCTGAAGTTGTAATCGCCAGTTATGCCGTATGCCCATGTGCGGTTGGTTTGATGCCAGTATCCATTCGTATGGTTCGGTATGTCAAAGTGTCGATTGGCGCCGTCAAGTTGCAAGAATACGCCGCAATCCCAAGGCTGTTCTTCCGTATTGTAACGTAGTTCCAATCCAAATGACATAGAAGCCTGATTGTTACCGCCGTGATATCCTCCTAACGGCAGGGTAAGTCCTGCTCGGCCTTCAAATTCGAATAACTGTACCAGCCGAGGCTCCACAGCATAGGATGATGCTATGCAGAATGTGCAGGCAATAATTAAGGCTATTATCTTATTCATAGGGTTGTAGTCTGTTTTGGTTTTTTTTGGGGGGGGCTGTTTTGTCGGAGGTGTCAATCGCTTTTGTGTAATAATGTGAAGCAAATGCGGCGTTATAGACATCTGTTGATGTTGCAAAGATAGTGATAAAATTGGGAAATAACATCAAAAGTGAAGAAAAACTTGTAAAATAGCGTTCTTTCGGGTGCTTATTGCCTGTTTTAATGTGCTTGGTGACGCATTTTTTTATTGCATCGTTCTGGAACGCGCGAGGGTTTGTTTTGTTTTTTTTGTGTCTATTTCTTAGAGCGTCGAATGCCGCTGATGTTTAGTCTTGGCGTATAAGTTTTATTCTTACACAGAGAACTTTTTATTTGCGAGACACCGACCGCATTTCCAACAATAATGGCTCATAGAATGGACTGTTTCTGCTTTGAAATTAATATGGCTCTTGCTTTCATAGTGGCGCAATACATCGCATCTCTACGATAATTCGCCATTATGCCGCTGCCGAGTCTGCCGTTTTTTGCTTAATCGACAGGTGGATACGGCGAAAAGCGGCCGCGCCGCAAGACGCTGTGTGGGGCGTGCTTGCGGCGCGGTATGTATGGGGGGGGTGGACGCGGGCGTCAGCGTTTGGGTGCCGGGATGCGGCGCGTCACAAATATTTCGGTGGGGAAGTGGTCGGAGTATCCGTTGAGGTATACTCCGGAGGCGAAGGTGCGCAGCGGGTAGTTTTGGCGTGCTCCTTCGGTGTCTTTGAGGAAGTCGCGGTTGAGGACTTCGGCACGCAGGAAGTGCCAGCGGTTTTCGGGCGTGTTGAGCAGGTTGCCGGAGATGATAATTTGGTCGAAGAGGTTCCACGAACTCTTGTAGGCGAGTGTTCCGGTGCCATGGTCGAGTATGGACCAGAATGGGCTGAAGAATTGGTGGTCTTCGGTGACGTCTTTCTTGTCGCGTTTGGCACCAAGGACTTCGGCGCAGGATTTGTCCATGGGGTCATCGTTGAGGTCGCCCATTATGATTACGCCGATTTGTGGGTCAACGCGCCACAGCGAGTCGGATATGGCGAGGCACAAGCGTGCGGCAGCTTCGCGATTGGGCGAGGATTTTTCCTGGCCTCCGATGCGAGAAGGCCAGTGGTTGACGATGACAGCCACGCGCTGTCCCATCAGTCGTCCGACGACGCACATTTGGTCACGTGTAGCAAAGGGTACTTCGGAGAGGGTGTGGTTGGTGACGTTTTCCAGTTTGAAGTACTTGGGGTTGTATAGGAGGCTGACATCGATGCCGCGCTTGTCGGGCGAGTCGTGGTGTACGATTTGGAGGTTCCACGGAGCCAGTTGCGGGTCGCGTACGAGGTCTTCGAGGACGCCGCGATTCTCGACTTCGCTGACGCCGACGATGGCCGGGCCGTTGGGTGTGCGCTTGGAGGTAAACGATGAGATGGCGCGAGCAAGGTTGTTGACCTTGTTCCAGTACTTACGGCTGTCCCATTGGTTTTTGCCGTTGGGGGTGTATTCGAGGTCACGGCCCAGAGGGTTGTTGGGTATCGTGTCAAAGAAGTTCTCAAGATTGTAGAATGCGATGCCGGCGGTCTGGGTGATCATCCGTTGCGCATTATCGTCTTGGGCGTATGCCGGGGCTGTGCAGGCCAGGGCCAGCAGTGCTGCGGCAAGTGTCTTGGTGAGTTTCATCGGTGTTTGGTATTACTTGAAAAAAGCCGAAAGGCCGACGTGCCACACCGCCGGAGTGTGGCGGTGTGGCGTGGCCGGTCTTTGGCGTGTGTTGTTACTCGGTCCAGGTCAGATTCCAAATGGACACGCGGTCCTTATTCTTGTCTGCTATCTGGGAGTAGCAGTTGTTGATGATTTCGATGGTGAAGTTGCCGTTGTAGTTGACATCGAGGCTGAAGTCGTAGGCTTTCGCTTTTTCGATTTTGTCGAGAGTTACGACTTCGCTCTTGATGACGTTGCCGGCGGCGTCTTTGACGTTGACGGTGAATTGGCACTTGCTTTCATTTAAAGCGAAGCCGTACTTGAATGTCAGCGTCTTGATACTTCCGGTGAGTGCGGGCGATACGAGGCTGCCCGGTGCGGAGGTCTTGCCGTTGAGGGTCGGAGCCAGTGTTCCGGCAGCGCCGATAAATTTGAATATCGGGTTGGCATCGTTTTCGCCGCCGCCAAGGATGATGGCGTTGGTTGCTGTCCATCCGGTGTTATTGGTGTATGTCCCGTACTTGGACTGTGGCTGTCCGTTGTTGAACGAGTTGAAATCGCCCTTGAAGTCGCCGGAGGGAGTTGGCGTCGGTGTCGGGTCGGGAGTGCTGCCGCCTTCGGCGTTGAGTTTGACGTTGTCTACACACCATGTGGCGTAGTTGTCGGCCACGGGCGAGGTGTATTCAAATCCTATGTATATGATGCCGGAGAATGCGCTCAGGTCCAGTTCGCCCGAGTTGGCCCAGTCGCTATATCCGGTTGCAGGAGCGGTGGCCAGAGTGGGGTTGAGCTGTGTGGTCTTTGCTGTGGTCGGGTCGGCTGCGGTGAGTACGAAGACTTTGAGGGCGGATTGTGTCGAGCCGTATCCGTTGACCTGAGTGTCGAAAGTCAGCACTTTCTTGGAGACCTTGGACATATCGATGGCCGGGGATATGAGCCACTGGTCAAAGGGACCGTTGCCCTTGAAGCCGGTCATTGCGGCGTAGTTGTTGCCATTGAACGAGGGCACATACCATGCCTTGTCGCCGGCCACTTGCTTCTGAGTCCATCCGGCGGGGATGCTGGAGGAAGCATCGAAGTTCTCGTTTATCGAGGCCACGGGGTCTGCGTGGGCGGTGAGGATTGCTGTCAGCAGGAGCAGCAGCAAGCATAAGCGTTTGATTATTTTTTCATATTGTTTGTTCGTTTGTTTTGAGTGGAGCACGGGCGAGTGTCCGTGTTCCCGATTTGGGCTTAGATATATCCTTTGATGGCTTTTTTGACCTTGACGGCGTTGTCGCAGAGCCATTTATAGATGCTTGGCCACTGCTGGGTGTCGTACATGTTGAATTCCTTGGCGATGTAGAAGCGAGACTCCTTGTTGCGCGTCCATAGAATCTTAGACTTGTCAACGCCGATAGCTTGTGCGATTTGGTCCTCATCGGCCTGCATACGCTGGTGGAGGGCGTGGTTGTTGGGGATGCAGATGCCGACCGTAGCCTCGCCTTTTTGTGGCTTGGCTTCAAGGCGGATGTGGCATTTAGTAGTACCCACGGCCACATTGTACCAGTTTTGCGGCAGAGCTCCCGGAATGGTGAATTCTGCTGTATAGGCCTTATGCCCTTTGGCATACTCGCGAAATCCCTCCCAAAACTCGAGTTCCATACGCTCGGCTTTGCTCAAGTTTCGGTCATTAGCGGCCTTGGCCCACACGTTGGGACGTTCCACCACATTGAAATGTGGTGCCGGATTGCTTCCGTCTATCGTCCACAGCTCCACCTCGACAAGGAAGAAACCTATTCCTTCGCCGGTCATATTGTTGAGCCATTCGATAGCCTTGCGGTGTTCGTTCCGTGCTCTTTTGACCACCCAGACGGCAGTATCAGCCCCTTTGCCGGCGGCGTAGGTGATTAGTTTGCCCAGATGGTCGTGATTGGTGTTCTCCAACTGGTTCTCGATGACGACGATACGTTCCGAGCTTTCTTCTTTTGCGAGGATGTCCAGCGAGAAATTGCCGACATCCGACTCTCTTTCGACAACAATCAGGTTGTCTAACTGTAAGGCTTCGCTAAGCAGCGCGAGATTCTCGTCCTTGGCCAGCCAAGGCGTGAAGTCTCGCGCCTCGTCTTTCCAAACCGACCGCAATTCGGCACTCTTGATTTTGCCTAAATTGTAGTTTTGTTGATTAGTACTCATAACGTTATGATTTATTGAGTTGATGTATATAATTATTCAATGTCAACAGCAGTGTTTGGCGATGCAGCAGATAATTTATTTGAAAAGACTAATGAGTGACAATATAAGACTGGATATGGAAAATCGTAACGTCCAGCACACGCCCGAATCGCCATTAAACCAGTAGTAAGCTAACCAATTCGATTTCTTGACACGAACCATAACCTTATCATCCTTATGCATACCAGCAAGGCCGAGGCGGCATCTATTGTGGTATGTCAGTGCGACTTTGTTTTCCTCGATAGGCCTACCGTGATACTTCAGGCGGATGCAACGCTGTTTAGATCCGTTCTTGTCGATGGCACAGATTTTCACATAGCCGTAGATATCTTGACCTGTGGCGCTTTTCTTTGGCGTGCCAAATATTCTGGCGTACTCGCGAGGGTGGAAGAATGCGTAGTTGTCCGGGGTGGCGACATCAGTGTCGTCATCTTTCTTGGTGAACTCACATAGTTTGTAATTTTTGCCCATAGTGGTGCGGGGTGGTGGCTATGGGCTCTCGGCATGGCACAGATTGGTGGTCGGTGATGAAAAAACAGGCGTGAGAACCTTATCGTTGCTCGTCCGCTGTCCCAAGGCATGTGGCATCGCCTTACTCAAACCAAACGAGCAACGCAGACCTCACGCCGATATGGTATATATAGACAATGTCCTGCCGCATAGATGCAGCCGGACAAGGGCATATATCATACCCGTGAGCGTCTACCGTCGCACATCCTTGGTCTGAGTGTCTGAAATTGCCACATTTCGGGAACAGTCAAGGACAAGCGCTAATAAACGCCTATTTAATTGTAAAACAACCTCCCGCCCGCGCGGCCGCCTCCGCGGCCGCTCCCATCGGCGTGAGATTTGTGGCAAAGTTAACAATTAAAATCAATATTCAAAAATTTTAACGAGTAGAAAAGGAATAAAAATCGAAGAATCGGACGAGACCGTCGGCAGGCGGTAAAATAGGAGCGCGAAGTGTTAATAATCAGGTAGTCGGCTGATTTTTGGAACGACAAAATGGCGTGAGATTGGGGAGATTTGGCAAAAAATGTCTACCTTTGACGGATATTTCGGAGAATAAAGGCCGGACGATGTCTCGCAAGAGGCGTTGTCAGGTTATGTAATGATATGAATAGTAGTATATTGGAAGGAGTAGGCATATCTCGAAGTCGGCAAAACGGCCGATTAGGATTGTTGCGACATATCGTGATGCGCCAAGGCACGCATATGTGTCGGCTCATGTATATATGTATGATTCCTTTGGCCTTGACTATGGGCGGATGCTCGTCCGATGAGGTTCCCGTGTCTACGGGGCAAGGCAAAATACAACTGACGGTCAGTGTAGATGCGCAGATGCGTAGTGCTGACGGCAGTACCTTTATGCCTGTACAGCCTATAGATGTCAGCCTTCTTTCGATGTTTATGTCTACGGCTGACGGCACTTACAGCCATACATGGGAAAGCACGGACCGGTTTGATGTAACTCAAAGCTTTCCCTCAGGGACGTACAAGGCAGGCGTGTATTATGATTCGCCCGATGATAACGAGCCGTCATACTATGCTTCCGCCGAATTTGACGTCCTGTCTGACCAAACCACAGATGTGACGCTTAATGCCACAATCAAGGATGCCGGTGTCGCCCTTGCCATTGGAAATCATAGTGCAGAGGTGCGTACCACGGGTATGTGGGTTCGTGACGGCCGCGACTTGATGCATTATGTAGACCATACAAGAGGCAAGTTTGTCGCTGACGGTAATGCGACATTGTACCCGGTGGTCACCAATGCCGATGCGAGCCACAGCTATGTACTTGATGTGTCAGCTGTCACTGACCTCAGTTCAGCCACATACTACACCTATACCATATCCGGCGATGACAATGCGCTGACCATTAGCGGGCAAGGAGTGAACAGCCGTATAGCCACCGGCGCCGACTTTTGGAATGCCGCAGCGCCAAGTATCAGTAGTGCCGACATCCGCGAGGGGATGGTACTCACTGTTTCCGAAGGTGTGCCCTTGGAAGCACCTGTCATCATCACTGCCACTTCCGAGCGACCGATGACGCGCTTACTGTTGTCGATGAACTCCGCATCCATCTACGGATCCACCGACCTGCTTTCGGCCACGCCGGACCAAATTCTCGCCGAGATGCAACGCCATGGCTTTGTATATACAATGAGTGCCGATAGTCGTACGGTCTCCATGGATTTCACTCGACTGATCGAACAGGCTCCGACGCTCAATGCCGTATACACGCATCTTTCACTTATGGCCACCGACAATCGCGGCGTGTGCTCCGCGCCGTTTATGTTTGATGTCGATTCCAAAACAGTAGAACTATCGCTCGAATCGGCCACGCCTGCTGTTGTAGGCCTTGACCGCTCTACGGTTACACTGAGGACATCCACCATAAATGTCGAGGAAGGCGATTTTGCCGTACGGGTATCCACACAGCGGGGCGAGGAAGATTGCCCGATTTCCAATTGGGCTGTGGATGTGCCCTCCGGCACAGTGTCCTTTGATATAGACCTGCCTGCCGGCGTATCACCTGTCGACATATCCGTGTACTATCTTGGCACGCCGCGCGTGTATGCAACCATAGCGCGAGTAGCGCCGCAATGTACTATGGACATAGATACGTATGCCACCACGATGTATATTACCTTTGAATCGCCGCAAGGCGACGGGGCGGCTGCAGCCATGGCAAGTTATGCCTCAATCTATGCCTCCGGGACCAAGCTAAGCATTTGGGAGCGTTATCCCGAAAAACATTCGGTAGTTGTCAGCGGACTTACACCCGGGAAGCGTTATAACGTCAGTGCGTGTCTTCTTGGCGACACCCCGGCCACGACTGCCACCATAATTACAGAGGTGGCCCAAGATTTGCCGCAAGGGAATTTTGAAGACGTCAAGACCATATGCGAAGCTAAGCATCTGCCTTGTGGCGGTCGCTACAGCACCGGCGAAATCCCCGTGGTTTCGCGACAGAACTTTACGGACATCAAAATCGTTTGGCCCGAAAAGCATTGGGCCGGTGTAAATGCCAAGACCTTCAGCGATGCATGTGCTACGCCCAATACCTGGTACAAAATGCCTTCGGGCAATATTGTCGAGACCTTAGCCAACGACAGCCGCGTAATATGTCTGACTTCGGTAGGCTGGGATCTTGAAGGCGCCGATATCCCCGACTACATACAACAACGCGGCCGGTATATACCATACAATAGCAACGTGCCCAAGGTGGCACATCGTTCGGCCGGCAAGCTTTTCTTGGGTAGTTACACATTCGACCCCAAGACACTCAAAGAGACGTACAACGAAGGTATACCCTTTCATTCGCGTCCTTCGGCACTAAACGGCTTCTACAAATACTTGCCGGATGCAACGACGTATGATTCGGGACTGATACGTGTAACCATATATGGGACTGATGCCGATGGTAAAGAAATCGTTATCGGCAGTGGCGAAGCACAGATGCATATAGCAGCCGATATGACAGCCTTCAATATCCCCATACACTATGGCATCAGCGGCGTCAAAGCCTGCCGCCTATGCCTGATGGCCTCCTCGTCTATACACATGGGTGACATTGAATACGAAGACACGCATGTACCGACGACCGCCTATCCGCAGAAAGGCGCATACATAGGTAGTTCGTTATGGCTCAACTCGCTGTATCTCAGTTATTGATACAAAATATAAACATTATAGACGGCAACAAGACAGACAATATGACAAGAAAAATAATGGCACAATGTCGTGCAAAAAGCCTGAGGTGGCTTGTCGTGGTTGTGGTGGCGCTGTTTTCCGTCACGGCGTCGATGGCACAAGAGAAATTCACCCGAGGCATTAAGCAAATCTCATTCATCCCCAAAGGACAATGGATTACGGGTGTTAGCGTCAGTTACTCGCAATCTTCGCAAGACAACTACCAATTCCTTGTCTTTGAAAATCTCAACGGAGACACTTACACCTTCAAGGTCTCGCCTATGCTGATGTACGCCTTTGCAGACAATTTGGCTGCCGGCGGTCGCTTTGCTTACAGCCGACAGCGTACCCAGTTGGACAAGGCGCAAGTGGTTTTGGACTCGGAGACATCTTACGATGTGGACCACCTGTACAGTATAAGCCATAACTATTATGCCACCGCCGCTTTCCGCAATTATCTGAGTTTGGGCAATAGCACCCGTTTCGGCCTTTTCAATGAAGTGCAGTTGCAAATTGGCGGAGGACAAAGCAAATTAGAGTCGGGGTCAGGCATAGACTTCACCGGAACTTTTGAAAAGAATTTCTCGTTCAATTTCGGACTGGCGCCCGGCATGGTGGTGTTTCTCAATAATTACTCAGCCATAGAGGTCAACGTAGGTGTCTTGGGCTTCAGCTACAAGCATACTAAGTCCACGACCGACCGTATATATATAGCCAACCGCACGCTCAAGAGTGCCAATTTCAAAATCAACCTCTTTTCGATAACCTTTGGCGCAACGTTTTACCTATGATGGCGATACAGAATATAAAAACAGCGACAAGACGTTTATTCATGCTTGCTGTGGCGATGTGCGCCATCGCGATGTCTGTTTCCGGACAGGTTGTGCGCAAGGACTCATTGACGCGGCAGCGTAATGCAGCTATGCTTGACGAAAAAGTAATTGTAGGCTTGGACACCGTAAGTATCATTATACCCGAGCACAATTTCGGCCGATACGACAGAGGGCTGTACAATTACTTGTTCATACCCAAGGGTCAATGGTCTTTTGGTCTGAGTGCGTCTTATGGCGAGCTGAACACCGAAGATGTTCAGGTGTTGAACGTCCTCAAGGATGTCGATTTCAAGGGCAAAATTTACAGTATCCACCCCACAATAGGTTACTTTATACGCAACAACCAATCTGTGGGTATCAAAATGACATACAGCCGAGGCACGGCCGATTTGGCCAACTTGGCCGTTGATTTTGACGATGACATCAACTTCAAGCTCAAGGACGTCAGCTACTATACAGAGTCTTATGTCATAGGCGGCTTCTACCGCAACTATGTAGGCTTGGGACGTGACAAGCGTTTTGGTGTGTTCAACGAGGTAGACCTGTCCTTCCAAAGCGGATCATCGCGATTCAAGCGCCTATACAACGATGAACCCAAGGACACGCGAACTACAGTCACTCAGGCATCATTCAATTTCAGTCCGGGTATAGCCGTGTTCATACAGGACAATGTGGCTTTCAACGTATCCTTTGGCGTCTTTGGCGTCAAGTGGCGCAAGGAACACCAGCTTACTAATGGCGTGGACGAAGGTACGCGCTTCAGCAGCGGCGCCAACTTCCGATTCAACATCTTCAATATCAGCTTTGGCCTTATGGTCGTCATTTGACATCCTCGGTATCTAAAGACATGCTTGGTAGAGAGAGAAAAACAGACATAAAGATGGCAAGAAACACAAAATACATGGTCGTTGTGGCCGTAGCCCTCTTGTTCGTGGTTTTCGGATGCATCGAAAACGACATTCCGTATGCACGGTTGCAGTGCAATTTTACGTCCATTTCAGCTGAGGGCGAGGAGCGTCCGGCAGTCATAGACACAATGTACCGTAAGGTAACCTTCTATCTTTCCGAAGAGGTGGATATACATTCGGTGAAGATAGCGTCCTACACTTTAAGTGAAGAAGCCTATGTGGTTGGAGATACCATAAATCAGCCTTTTGACCTATCAACGCCCAAGACAGTAACTCTTAGACGCTATCAGGATTGGCAATGGACTTTCGAGGCACAGCAGACCATCGAAAGATATTTCACCGTTGACGGCGAAATCGGAGCAACCGTTATAGACATCCCGGCTCGTCGTGTAGTTGCATACGTGAGCGACCAGACGGACATTTCCAGGATAAGGGTACTGACGGCCAAATTAGGGCCTAAGGGAGCTATTGTCACCCCCGAGCTTGAAGGCCAAATCGTAGACTTTTCTTCGCCGGTGAAGGTGCAGGTGGAAGCTTATGGACGTACTGAAACATGGAATGTGTATGTCGAGCAGACCACTTCGCCTGTTACCACAGTGCGTGTGGATGCATGGACCAATGTCGCATGGGTATATGGTGCAGCCGCCGACAGTGAGGATAACTATATAGAATACCGCCTCAAGGGGGCTTCGGCCTGGACAAAAATTTCACATGACCGTCTGACCATACAAGGCGGCACATTCTATGCAAGGCTTACCGGGTTGGCGCCATCCTCGACTTACGAAGCCAGAGCTGTGAGCGGCGAATATCAAGGCGCTACGCTCGAATTCACTACCGGACTGAACATACAGGTTCCTAATGCCGGCTTAGATAACTGGTGGCTCGACGGTAAAGTCTGGAATCCATGGACAGAGGGCGGTGAACAGTATTGGGACACCGGCAACAAAGGCGCGACAACACTTGGAGCCAGCAATAGTATCCCCACTGATGATACGTATTCAGGGAAAGGCTATGCAGCTAAACTTGAAACACGGTTTGTCGGTATCGGTGTTGTGGGCAAACTTGCAGCCGGTAACCTCTTTGTAGGAAAATACGTTAAGACCGACGGAACCAACGGAATCTTGGCCTTCGGCCGTCCGTTTGAACAACGGCCTACGCGTCTGCGCGGATACTTCAAATACCAAACCGCGCCAATATCTTCCACTACCGCAGGGTTCAACGAACTTAAGGGTCGTCCGGATACATGCATAATATGGTGTGCCCTGATAGATGCTCCCGAACCTTACGAGATCCGTACCAATCCCAACAATCGTCAACTATTTGATCCCAATGGCGCCGATGTAGTGGCCTATGGCAAAATGGAGTCCGGAAAAAACGTAGACGACTACACACTGTTTGATTTCGAGCTCAAATACAACTCGACGCAGCGAGTGCCCAAATATATACTTATTACTGCCTCGGCCAGTAAATACGGAGACTACTTTACAGGCGGTAATGGTGCTGTGCTATATGTGGATGATCTCGAACTTATATACGACTACTAATGCAGCGTCCAAACGCCACAAGTTCAACTAAAGACAAGTATAACAAACCTACAAAACAGACAAATGTCACGCAAGCGTAAAGAACTGCCGACACTCGAATCATTTGAGCTTACAGACATAGCAGCCGAAGGCAATGCCCTGGGTCGCACCGAAAGCGGCATGGTTGTTTTCGTGCCCTTTGGAGCGCCCGGAGATATTGCCGACATCAAGATAGACAAAAAGAAAAAAAGTTTTGCCATAGGGCATATATCTCGTATGATAAAACCTTCGGACATGCGAGTGACGCCTCGTTGTCCGCATTTCGGAATATGCGGCGGATGCCGATGGCAGCATATACCATACGAACGTCAGTTGCAATGCAAGCAACAGCAAGTGGCGGATGCCCTCGAACGTATAGCTAAAGTGGACATCCCTGGAATTAACCCCATACTTGGTTCTCCCGAAATATGGGAATACCGCAACAAAATGGAGTACACCTTCTCAAATCGTAGTTGGCTCACCTTTGAACAACTTGCCAGTGGTGAAGATTTCTCGGATCGCGATGCCGTGGGATTTCACATACCGGGGGCATTTGATAAAGTCCTTGACATACATACCTGTGTGCTTCAGAATGACATAACTAATCGTTTGCGCAACCATGTACGTGCATTTGCTAAAAGCCGTTCGTTGTCATTCTATGACTTGCGTGCACAGCACGGCCTTTTGCGCACGATGATGATACGCGTTGTAACCACGGGAGACATCATGGTCGTCATGGTGTTTGGCGAAGACAATGCGGCGCAAATAAAATTGGTCATGGATAATTTGGCCGAGACTTTCCCCGAAATCAGTTCTTTGCAATATGTGGTGAACACTAAGGCCAACGACACGTTCGGAGACTTGGAGGTATACCCATATCGTGGAACGCCATATATAGAAGAAGAAATGGAAGGGCTTCGCTTCCGCATAGGCCCTAAGTCGTTTTATCAGACCAATTCTCGAGGTGCATATCAGCTTTATAGGGTTGTGCGAAACTTTGCCTCTCTCGAGGGTGATGAATTAGTATATGATCTTTACACCGGTACCGGTACTATAGCCAATTTTGTCAGCCGATATTGTCGTCACGTTGTGGGTATAGAGTATGTCCCCGAGGCCATAGAAGATGCTAAGGTGAATGCCAACGTAAACAGCATAGACAACACCGAATTTTACGCCGGAGACATGAAAGACGTGCTCAATGACCAATTTGTAAAAGAACACGGTCATCCGGATGTAATTATAGTTGATCCACCACGCGCCGGCATGCATCAAGATGTCGTGGATGTTTTGCTGAGAACTGCCGCCATGCGCATCGTGTACGTAAGTTGCAATCCGGCGACACAAGCTCGTGATTTGGCGTTGCTGGATCCATTATATAGGGTAACGTCGGTGCAGCCTGTGGATATGTTTCCGCATACACAACATGTCGAAAATGTGGTATGTTTAAATCTGCGCGATGTTCCCAAACAGCCTCAAAAGGCTGATCAAGCAGGCGAAGATACTTCGGGCGGCATCAAACCTGTGCCGGAGAGCGAAGAATTATAATAACGGAAGTCTCCTGAAACTTCCTTACCTACAAATGGGGGTATGGAGACTTCGGCATCGGATGAAGGCAATTCGATTTCGGCGACAGCAAGTCCGGACAGCTCGTCTTCAAAGATGTCTACTTCCCAAGTATTTCCGCCAAATGGTACGATGTAGCGACGTTTGATGATAAGTCTTCCGACATGAAGCTCCATCATAGTACGAGCATCCTCGACAGGTATTGGGTATTCCCATTCGCCGCGTGATATGCCTTTGTTGCGGCTTTTGATTGTCAAGAAGGCCGAAGCGCCGTCAATGATACGGACGCGGATAGTGCAGTCCGGATTTACGGACAGGTAGAATTGGCAGAAGTGACTGCTCGAGGATGACATCGAGCGCCACTCATCGGATTTTACAAGATACTTTCGTTCGATTTCGACAGCCATAATTAATGAATTAGGCAAAAAACATTTGTTCAAAGTTAGCGAATATTTCCGACAAACGATGGAAAGACGTTATGTTATTATACTTTTATTGGCATTAGTTGCTTTCACAGGGAAGGCCGCTACGCCGGTGTCTTCCTATCTTGTACGCGGTATTGTCAAAGACAGCATTTCGGACGAGGCAGTGCCGTATGCACGCATAACATCTTCTTCCAAAAAGGGAAGCACTGTGGCCGGTTCCGATGGAGTGTTTGAGATAACTGTACGTGATACAACATCGTGGCTCAATGTAACTGCACAAGCCTATGAGGCTAAGACTATAAAGATAAGCCGAGGTCAGGTGAATATGTATGCTGTGTATCTTTCGCCGCAAGTACAGGAATTACAGGCAGTGGTTGTCAAAAAACAACGATACAGTAAGCGCAACAATCCGGCAGTGGATATGATGCAGCGGCTGCGCCGTCAAAGCCAGAACCGAGACCCTCGGCGTAACGACTATTACAACTATCGTCAGTACCAGCGCATATCGATAGCGTTGAACAACTTTACTAAAGACCCATCGACAAGCAAACTCTTGAAACGCTTCCCGGTATTGTGGACATGTATGGATACCTCTGACATTTCCGGGAGGCCTATAATGCAGCTTTCGGTCAAGGAAACGGCCTCAGACATTCATTATCGTCGCCAGCCTAAGGCGACAAGGGAGATAGTGACAGCATATCATAGCACGGGTGTCGATCAGATTTTTGATCAGGAGAGTATGCAGACATTTCTTGAGGACGTCTTGCGTCCAGTGGATGTTTTTAGCGGTGAAATAACGTTGCTCCAGAATCGTTTTGTAGGTCCATTGACAGCCGTATCTGCGGATTTTTACCGCTTTTACCTTGGCGATACCATTACAACTCCTGAGGGTCGGAAGCTTGTTCCGTTAAGCTTTTATCCACGCAATAAGGCTTCGTTTGGCTTTATAGGGAGCATGGAAGTCGATGTAACCGATTCGGTGCTATTTGTAAACCATATAGATATGCGTATCTCATCGGATATAAATCTCAACTTCATACAAAACCTGAGGTTGGAACAGTCGTATGCTCGTGCTACGGACGGGTCGCGTCTTATCACTAACGATAATCTTACTCTAGAAGGCACGGTCTTGCCGGGAACTCCCGGATTATATATCAATAGGACCTTGGCATATGCCGGGCATGATTTTGATATCCCGGAGGGTTCGGATACAATATTTGCCGAAAGACGCGAAAGACGTGTCGAGCGCCAAGCCGAAAGCCGAGATACAATCTTTTGGGAAGGTGTGCGTCTTGTCGAGTTGCCAAAAAGCCAGCGAAATGTTTCGTCAGCCATGGTTAAATTACATTCATATCCATTGTATCGGTTTGTTGAGAAGGGAGTAAAAGCACTCTTCTCAGGGTATGTCTCCACGTCCACACCTTCGTACTTTGACATAGGACCGCTAAATGCCATGGCATCCTACAATGACATAGAAGGCTTTAAACTTAGAGCCGGAGGCATGACGACAGCCAATCTTTCGCCGCATTGGTTCGGCCGCTTTTACACTGCTTATGGATTTGGAGACCATAAATGGAAATATGGTGTTGAGGCTGAATATTCTTTCAATGACAAACGCTATCATTCGCGCGAGTTTCCGGTACACTCGTTGCGGCTCAACTTGACATACGATACCTATCATCCGGGACAGTCGTATATGTTTACAAATCCGGACAACTTTATATTGTCGTTGAAACGGCGTGATGATTATAATGTTACGTATCAGCGACTTGCGACATTGACATATACGCACGAAAGGCACAATGGTTTGTCGGTGACAGCCTCGGCCAATGTCGAACGCCAATGGCCCGGACCTCATTTACCGCTAACACTTGGCACAGGTGAAGCTTTACCCAATTTCGATATGTCCTGGATTGATTTGGAATTGCGCTATGCACCGGGCGAAAAGTTTTATCAAACACGTACTTATCGACTTCCTGTCAATCTTGATGCTCCGGTGGTGATGTTGTCGCAACGTATAGGATCGCGCCATATAGCCGGGTCGCGATGGAGTGTCTGCCGCACCCAGCTGAGTGTGCAGAAACGTTTTTGGATGAGCGCTTGGGGCTACCTTGATCTTATAGGCAAAGGCGGCCATGTATGGAGTCGCAATACTCCGTATTTCCAGCTATTTATACCTAATGCAAACTTGACATACACTATACAGCCGGAGAGTTATGCGTTGATAAACGCAATGGAATTCATTACAGATAGTTATGCTTCGATAGAGGCTACATATTGGGCTAACGGAGCCCTCCTCAATTATGTGCCATTGTTAAAGAAATTGCGTCTACGCGAGGTTTTTGCCGTGCGCACTTTCTGGGGCAAATTGGGAGGCAGCAATAATCCGTCCGACAATACATCGTTGCTCAGTTTCCCGTCTTCGGACGGGGTGGGGCGTACCGATGTGTCCAAAACACCATACGTGGAAGCCTCGGTAGGTATCGAGAATATATTCAAGTGTTTGCGTGTGGACTATGTATGGCGACTGACTCATCGCTATCCGGGCTATCCGGTGGATCGTTCAGGTGTAAGATTGGCAGTACACGTCACGTTTTGACACTCTGCAAAAACATCAATGCTAATGTTCGGTTGGTATTACTAATTTATGAGTTGGTACAGCACTGACATTTCATCGTATTTGGCAACAAGAATGTCGACAAATCGTTGTAACGAGGCGTAATTCAACGTCTTTGGCGTAGCAGTAATGTTGTTTACAAATAACTTGAAGCGAACGGGCGTAATCTCTTCCGGTTCGCCGTTAAAAGCAGATTGTAAATCCTCCTTAAAGCTGTCATACTGCTCATGTAGACCGGGAAGTTCGCCGTCTTCCAGTGTGTCCGGGAAGTCTATACGGTAATATGTTTTTTCGGGACTAAACATTACGTCCACCCGTCCTTCGTCTCCGTAAGCGAGCAGAAAAGTTATTCGCCGATTGTCTATATTCTTGTCGCTCATCGAGGTAGTACTTTGATGGTGAGCTTTGCGAAAGCATCATCAGCCTTGGCTCGAGCCTCGTCAACGGAGTTTGCCGTGGCAAGTATGACGGCCATACGTCGGTGTCCGCATACCTCCGGTTTACCAAAGATGCGCATTTGTGTTCCGGGTACAGAAAGAGTCTTGTCAACATTACCGAATACAACCTTGTCGCTGTCGCCCTCTACGACTACAGCCCGAGATGCTGAAGGTCCGTAAAAACGGATTTCGGGGACAGGGAGTCCCAATACTGCTCGGGCGTGAATGGCAAATTCGCTGAGGTCCTGCGAAATCATAGTCACCATTCCAGTGTCGTGAGGTCGTGGCGAAACTTCGCTGAAGATAACATCTTGGCCTTTTACGAATAGTTCGATGCCGAAGATACCATATCCGCCCAATGCATCCGTGATGGTGCGTGCTATGTCTTGCGCCTTGGAAAGCGCTGTTTGGGACATTGGCTGAGGTTGCCATGAATAACGATAGTCGCCATTGACTTGTATGTGTCCGATGGGTTGGCAGAATACCGTGCCACTGATAGTGCGGGCTGTCAACAGCGTGATTTCGTAGTCAAAATTTACAAATCCTTCGACAATGACACGCCCTGCCCCGGCTCGACCTTCGCTTTGGGCGATATTCCAGGCTCGTTCAATGTCTATTTCGGTTTTGATGACTGATTGTCCATGGCCGGAGGAGCTCATAACAGGTTTGACAACGCAGGGGATGCCAATGGCTTTGACTGCCGCGTCAAATTCCTCGCGAGTCTCTGCAAACCGATACGGAGAGGTGGGTAGGCCCAGGTCCTCGGCAGCAAGGCGCCGTATCCCTTCGCGGTTCATCGTCAGTGCAGCCGCTTTAGCTGTTGGAGTTACATTGTATCCCTCGCTTTCGAGGCGAACAAGTTCGGATGTGGCTATAGCTTCGACTTCCGGGATTATATAATCTGGACGCTCGCTCTCAATAACCTTGCGCAATGCTTTGGGGTCAAGCATGTTGAATACATGGCTGCGGTGGGCTACCTGCATGGCCGGTGCGTCAGCGTAGCGGTCGCAGGCAACGACATAAATGCCGAAGCGTTGTAGCTCGATGGCTACTTCCTTGCCAAGTTCGCCGCTTCCAAGTAGTAAGGCTTTTTTTCCGATGTCTGTGTTTATTGAACCGATGTTTGTCATGTCTTGTAGTGAGGGGGTTAGGGTATTTATTATTTTTTGGAGTATTTGTTTTCTGAAAATAGAGGGCTAAAAATCGAGATAGAACGCTGATGTGAGGTTGCGATACTCTTCTGTGAATTTACCGTCTTGTTTGCGTATGGTCAACGTCGTATGCTCCAATGAGGCTGTCGAATCGCACGAACGTTGCATTTGCCATAGAATTCGGCGAGGTTTTTTGTCGGGGACAGTGATTACATCGCATTGGCGTACTATTCGCATTTGCTGTATGGTGGACTCAAATACAATAGTCTGCTCGATTTCGGCCGGCGTCACCATAGCCAAAGAGCCGCCGGGGGCGAGATGCTTGTATGCATAGGATATTAGAGTGACGGGAGAGAGTGTGCCATTGCAATGCCGTGCCGTGGCTCGCGCATTGTTCGGCGAGAGCATACCTGTCGTATAAAACGGGGGATTGCTTACGATTAAATCCGCTAAATCCGGCAAGACAAAGTTTTCGAAACCGGAATGAATTATCGAAACGAATTCGGGCCAACAAGATGCGGCCACATTAGCACGGGCACATTCTATGGCATACTTGTCGCTGTCGATGCCGATAATGTGCAGGTTGCCCGATGCACGTTGTGCTACCATTAGAGATATTAGTCCACAGCCGGTACCAACATCCAAAACAAGGCCGTTGGTCGGCAATGCCACCCATGCACCGAGAAGTACGCCGTCAGTGCCGATTTTCATTGCGCAGCCGCTGTCGTCCAGCGAAAATACTTTGAAATCAAATGGCATATGGACTAAGTCATAGTTCAATGTCAAATCTGTCAGCATCCAGGCTTACAGGGAAACTACGTCGCAAGTGCTGAAGTGTTTCTCGCGAAAAGGTGGCGCACACTACGGCCGGATTATCGCTTTCGTTGTCTATTGATTTGCCCATGGGATCGAATACGAAAGTTTGGTTGTCATAGCTGCCGAAGTCATCGTTGCCGCTACGGTTTGCACCAACGACATACGATTGATTTTCTATAGCGCGAGCTTTAAGCAGGTTTTGCCATGCGTATGCGCGTGCCTGTGGCCAGTTGGCCGGGACAAGCAGGATGTCGTACCGCAAGCCTTGGTTGCGACACCATGCAGGGAAGCGTATGTCGTAGCATATAGCTAAGGCGATGTTCCATCCGCGGTATCTGATGACAGGGGGCAAACGGCGTCCGGCAGATATATGCTTGGCTTCTTTACTGAGTGCAAAGAGGTGGCGTTTATCGTAATATGTAATTTCGCCTGACGGCTCTACAAACACGGCTCTATTGAATATTTGATCGCCATCTTTGATGAGTAATGTGCCGCAAATGGCTGCGTTGTATGTCCTTGCCCATTCGGTCATGGATCCTATGGTGGTTGAGTTGTGCCAGTCTTGGGCCACGCGTTCTATATGCTCGTTATCCGCGATGTATCCTGTCGAAAACGTTTCGGGTAGGACAATAACATCCGGTATGTTCGGTAGCGCTTCGATGGCGGCGGCGGTGGCGAAAATGTTTTCGTCGACGTCGCCCCATGCGATGTTAAGCGAAATTGCGGCTACGGTCAGCCGATCTTGTAGAGATGGCATATTATGTCAATGGTGTTTTTATGTGGGATTGGATAGAGTGCCTTTCTCGCATGTTTCAGGTGCGCAATTCTAGGCCGAGACATGAAAACTATTGTCGAAATCCTTCGGGTGCTTGGCTTGCGAAGCTTTGTAATGGCTCTTTATTAAGGTCATGTCCAAGTCGTGATTGCCGGAGGCGGATATGGCGTGAGAGGCTGTTATGCGCTTGTTCTGATAGTCGATGGTGGCAAGCACTATGGGCACGCCGGTGTTGTATGCAATGCGCAGTATTCCTGTGTGCCATTGGGATGTGCGGCTACGTGTGCCTTCCGGCGTAATTGCAATTTGCAACTTGTCACGCTGACGCATCATTGTCGATACCTGATCTACCATGGATGGATGTTTGCCTTTATTGCTTCGGTATACCGGTATGCCGCCCATTGCGCGAAAAATCCATCCTAAAGGAGGAAAAAACCAAGTGCTTTTCATCATAAACCCGGCATGACGACCTATGGATGCGTAAGCCAACTTGCCCATGATAAAGTCCCAATTGGAAGTATGCGGTGCAACGCAAATCAGACATTTGGGATAGTCAGGGATAGAAATATCCACATTCCATCCCATGAGTCTGAGTATGGCTGATGCAATAGACATAGACTGTCAATCAAGCTTTTTTATGCTCTTTGAAGTCCTTGACAATTGCGTCTCGTGCCTCTTGAGGCATTGCGGCATTCATTTCTTTTACAATCTCTTGTACCTGGTTATTGAACTCGTTGAGGAGTTTGGCATATGCTGTCACGAAGTACTTTGCACGGGCGGCGTTGTATGCCTTGCGGCTGTCGAAATTTGCGGCAATTTTGTCGAAGCATATTGATACGTGTGCAATTGAAGTTTCTTGGAGTGTGGCAATCTTGCCCACAATGTCTTGAGTCTTTCCTGTGTCAAAACCGCGCACACCTGCATTGGCGATAAGGAGTGTTACGGCAAGTTCGCCGCATACGTAGCGGATGTGTTTCTTTAGTTGGCGTTTGTTTGTCATTGTTTAATATTTTGAGGTGTTGGAGTGTTGTCTGTGATTATGTGTCGGAGTACATTGTAGTTGGGGCTGATGCGGATTCTATGGTCCTGTCCGGTCATGAAGGCGTTGAGCTGCAAAGGCAGGTCCATGGCTCGTCCTGTGATGGCGTTCATGGCCGCCAGAGACTTGGCCGGGTGTGCTGTAGCTATAATCAGGCCGGTTTGTCCCGGACGGAGGTTGCGTCGCAGTCCGTAGTAGGCCATTGCCGTGTGTGGGTCGCACATATATCCTGTGTCGCGATAGCATCCGTTGACGGCCTCAATAATTGCGACATCATTGACGCACTCTCCGGTAATGTCACGGCGTATGGCAGCAAAGTCGTAGTGGTACAAATCGAGTATTCGGGGCAGGTTGGTGGGGTCTGCTTTGTCTGTTGCATAAGCCAATGTCGGTACGGATGGCCGTCGGGGCAACAGATGCCCGGTCGCGAGAGTCTCGTTGAATGCATCGTTGGCGTTCTCGCAAGCGATAAAGTGGCTTATCGGTAGCCCAAGGCGTTTGCTTATGATGCCTCCGGTGAGGTTGCCGAGGTTGCCGCAAGGTATTGCTGCGACTATTTCGGTCGAGCGTTGGTCGATGCGTTCCAATAGTTGTGCAACTCCGTAGAAGTAATAGAATGTTTCGGGGAGTAGTCGACCTATATTTGCCGAATTGGCGCAGGTCATCATGGCCTTGCGTTGCAGAACCGGGTCAGAGAGTGCTTGACGCATGAGAGCGAGGCAGTCATCGATGTTCCCATGTACTTCTATGGCGTGGATGTTTCCTCCCAAGGTAGTATACTGGCGCTCGAGTTGGCGATTCGAACTATTGCGGGGAAACAGTACAAACACATTTACGGACGACAATGGAGCCATGGCATTGGCTATAGCACCGGCGGTATTACCGCACGAAGCCACAATGATGTTAAGCGGTAGTGACCCCGTCCCGATATGTCTGAGTAAGGATGCCATAAAACGTGCGCCAATATCCTTGAATGTCAAGGTAGGCCCACCAAATAGTTCGAGGACATATATGTCGTTGTCGATGCGCCTCAATGGTATATCGAAGTTGATAGTGCGGTCTACCATCTCCTTGAGGGCTTGTGCCGGAATGTCATCGCTGAAAAAATGCGTGGCAAGAACATAGGCAATCTCGGAGGCAGTCATACCCTGAAAATTGCGGAAAAAAGCGTCAGGAATTTGTGGTAGCGATGCGGGCATATATAGTCCACCGTCCGGAGCGTGGCTGCATAATACGGCCTGTGCCAAGGTTACGGAAGGAGAATTGTGTCCGGTGCTTATATATTGCATGGTCGGTGTCTCAAATATGGGCCGGTGACGGATTTGTGCCGTGCAATGGCGATGTCAGTCACCATGTGCGGTGAAAAATACAGCCGTCTTATACTGATGCAAAGATAATGATTTTTTTCGCCATGGGCGGTATCTTTGACCGAGTTTTTACCATGGATTTTTGAATGTCGGCACAAATGGAACTAACCGAGTGTGCCGTGTTATAGCGTGGCTATAAACTTGTACCTGTATTTCAATTGATCAAATGCTTTGGTAGCTTTTGATTTGTCTTGGAATAGTGCATATACTGCCGCTCCGGACCCGGACATTGCAGAATACACTGCGTCAGCTCTGTAGAAATATTCCTTTAGGTCGGCTATTGCCGGGTACAAAGGAAATACAGAGTCTTCAAACATGTTGTGAAGTTCTGTGCGCCATTGTGTCGGTGGGAGTTCAGTTATGCGCTCAACGGGTGTCGCATTGGGATTTTTTGCAACTCCGGCGTATGCTTGTGCTGTGGATACATGGCATCCATCAGGGCGACAGATGACTATTGTGAGGCCGCTCAGTGTCGGAATTGAGACCTTGCGCAACGTTGTTCCGATGCCCGAAACTACCATGGCGCTGTTGTAAACGAAAAAAGGACAGTCGGCGCCGATAGAAGATACAATTTTTGCCATGGCTCCATTGCTGAGACCCAACGAAAACAACGTGTTGAGTGCACGCACAGTGTATGCTGCATCAGCTGAGCCGCCACCCAAACCGGCTCCGGACGGAATGTTTTTCTGCAAAAAAATACGTACAGACGGAATGTCTCGGCATACGCTCTTGACGGCATTGTAAGCCCGTATGACGAGGTTATCATCTTCAGAACAGTCAAGGTCTTCGCTGCCATGACATTCCAATGTCGTGCGTGGCTCTTTGATGGCCGGAACGACCTCGAGTACATCACTCCATCCGACAGGTACCATAATTGAATCGATGTCGTGGTACCCATCAGAACGTCGTCTCAAGATGTTGAGACCGAGGTTGATTTTAGCATGTGGGAATACGACCATGCTTGTGGTTTGGTGCGTGAATGCGTGTTAATCTTCTGAGGGCGATGTTGTTAACTTTTGTCTCGGCTTTATATCGAGTCGCGGCACTTAATCAAGTTTTAGTACGGCAAGGAAGGCTTTTTGCGGTACTTCCACCGAACCGATTTGCTTCATGCGCTTCTTGCCTTTCTTCTGCTTTTCAAGCAACTTGCGCTTGCGTGAAATGTCGCCGCCGTAGCATTTGGCTGTAACGTCTTTTCGCACGGCTTTAATGGTCTCGCGTGCAATGATTTTGGCGCCTATGGCCGCCTGGATGGCGATGTCGAATTGTTGCCGGGGAATAAGTTCTTTGAGCTTTTCGCACATACGGCGACCAAAGGTGACGGCATTGTCTGCATGCGTTAGTGTGGACAGCGCATCCACGCTTTCGCCATTAAGGAGTATATCAAGCTTGACCAGGCGGCTTTCGCGGAAGTCGTGCAGGTGATAGTCGAATGATGCATAGCCCTTGGATATGCTTTTGAGTTTGTCGTAGAAGTCAATCACAATTTCGCCAAGAGGCATGTCGAAGGTGAGTTCGAGCCTATTGCCGGAGATATATTCCTGCTTGATGAGTTCGCCGCGTTTTGACAGACATAAGGTCATTATCGGTCCGATGAAGTCGGAGGTGGTAATTACACTGGCGCGGATATATGGTTCCTCAATATGATCTATTAGCGTAAGGTCAGGTAAGCCTGACGGGTTGTGTACTTCTGTGACTATGCCTTTTTTATCATATACCTTATATGAAACGTTGGGTACGGTGGTGATGACGTCCATATCAAACTCACGACCGAGTCTTTCCTGAATTATTTCCATGTGAAGCAGGCCCAAGAACCCGCAGCGGAAACCAAAGCCGAGTGCGGCAGATGATTCGGGTGTAAAGGTGAGTGAGGCATCGTTTAACTGGAGTTTCTCAAGCGAGGTGCGAAGATTTTCAAAGTCTTCAGTCTCGATGGGATATACGCCGGCAAACACCATAGGCTTGACCTCCTCGAAACCATCTATAGCCTTGTCACAAGGGCGTGCAACGTGTGTGATGGTGTCGCCCACTTTTACCTCTTTGGATGTCTTTATACCGGAAATGATGTAGCCCACATTTCCGGCGGAAATCTCGTTGGTGGGTCGCATATCAAGTTTAAGGACACCGACTTCGTCCGCATTGTATTGTTTGCCTGTGGCGACGAATTTTACGAAATCGTTTTTGCGTAGTGTGCCGTTGATAATCTTAAAATAAGCGATGATGCCTCGGAATGGGTTGAACACTGAGTCGAATATCAATGCCTGAAGCGGTGCTTCAGGGTCGCCTTTGGGTGCCGGTATGCGCTCGACTATTGCACGGAGAATGGTGGATATGCCTTCGCCTGTTTTGCCGGAGGCTCGGATTATTTCTTCACGTTTGCATCCGAGCAGCTCAACTATTTGATCCTCAACTTCGTCAGGCTTGGCTGATTCGAGATCTATCTTGTTTATTACAGGGATGATTTCTAGGTCGTTGTCTATTGCCATGTAAAGATTGGAGATGGTCTGAGCCTGAATCCCCTGAGTGGCGTCTACAATAAGCAAGGCACCTTCGCAGGCGGCGATGGAACGAGATACTTCGTACGAAAAGTCTACGTGTCCCGGGGTGTCAATAAGATTGAGTGTGTACTCTGTGTCATCGATGGTATGAAGCATCTGTATGGCGTGGCTTTTGATGGTAATGCCACGTTCGCGCTCAAGGTCCATGTCGTCCAGCACTTGTGCTTCCATGTCTTTGGATGCAATGGTGCCGGTATATTCGAGAAGCCTGTCGGCAAGAGTGGATTTGCCGTGGTCTATGTGCGCTATTATGCAGAAGTTGCGTATATGGTTCATTGTTTGTTCGTAATTGCAGCTATTGGTTGTGCAAAGGTACAAAAAAACGCGTAAAGGGCAATAAGACTGCTGCGTGCTGCCGCGAAGTATAATGGTAAATGGCGTAGAGTATGCGCCTATGTAGTGCTGTACGTGTCGATGATGCCGTATACCTATGCGATACAATCATTTAAGGAATGCAAGGTATACAGCTCCTACCAGTAGGACGAATGCGGCAATGTGATTCCAGCGTAAAGTTTCGCCACCGAACACAAATATTGTGAAGACGGTAAACACTATTAGGGTAATTGCTTCCTGGGTCACTTTGAGTTGCATCAGTGTCATCGGTCCGCCGTTGCCTACGTACCCGATGCGATTGGCAGGAATCATGAATGAATATTCAAATAATGCTATTGCCCAAGAGAATACGATCACGAGCCAAAGCGGCCAATCGGTTGATATGCCGGCTGTCTGTAATTTGAGGTGTCCGTACCAGGCAAAGGTCATAAAAACATTGGAAACGACCAATAGCAGGATTGTGGTGACTATAGGATTCATTTCTTGGTATGCTTGTCATATTCGTTAATACTCATTATGCGTTCTATATGCATCTTTGAACGCAGATAGTCCATGTCTATGTAGCTCTTGTCTCCCGGGCGTCTCAAAGGGAAGGCCATGTATTTGGCTTTTATAACCTCGTTGCATGCGGGGCTACGCCATCCCGGTGCTGATGGTTGCAATTCGGGCGGTACGGAGTCTATGGAGACTGTGCGGACGTGGCTACAGGGCGGATAGCCGATGACGGTCCACATTACAGCATCTTTTGGGTCTTGACCGGGAGCCACGCCTTCGATGACGATGGATGCGGAGGATATGCGCCGCGGTATAAAGTCCTGGTCTATGGCCCAACGGGTGCTGTCGCATAAGATATCGCGACCCAAACGACTATGGTAGAATGACCTTGACGCGTCTTCGGTAAAGAACGCCGGGGTAAGAGTGTGATGTTGTATCCGTTCTTCGGCAAGGTGGCAGAGATTGTCGTAGCGGACATATCCATATCCGGTGGTGTCATTGCCGCTAAAGGAGAAATTTGTGCGTATCAGTACATCGCTTTCTGTGTCTTTGAGATAGTAGGCCGTGTATCCGTTGTCATTGGTCTCAAAGTATGCGCCGTTGCCGTAGGCGTCAATAACGCCGAAATTAGCTTGTACGCCCATAGGGCGAGGCAGGGTGTCAAGTAGTGTAGCAAAGTCAGCGATCGTGCGGCAGCGACCCAAAGCCATAGACATTACGATGCCTTCGCGGCCCACCAGTTTAGCAGTGTCCGGCGCAAGGTTGTAGGATGCCGTATTCATGATTCCAAATCCGGTGTCATTTAAGCCCATCCATGCTTCTGAACGAAGACTGTCTCCTCCGTTGAACAAGGCTACATACCTGTATTGCCCGGGGCGGCATACGGTGTCTACAAAATTATGTTCCGTCCCGGTGTCTCGGTGTTTCCACAGTAAGGGGCGTCCGTTGGCAGATGCTCGTGCGCCAACTATCATTGATGTGCAGGCTTGTGTGTCTTGCGGCAGCGCTATGGATACAACCAATGCACTGACCACAAGAGTTGTGCGTAAGAACGTTGTGCTCATTTTTGTATATATGTAAGTTGCCTCTGGCATCTTTGCAATGCATCGATGGCATTGGCTTTAGGTGGTCGTTGGTCGTTCTGACCCTTTTTGAGGTGCAAAATTACGCATTTATTCGCAGAAATTGCGTACTTTTGTGAGGTCTAAGCCGTTCAACTTGATTAAACGCATAAAAACAACCAAGACAGTATGTCGCTGATTGAATATAAAGACGTAGAACTTCGTCGCAAAGAATTTGTCGTGTTCAAAGATGTTACGTTTAGCATTGATAGTGGGCAGCCGGTATACTTGGTGGGCAAAGTCGGCAGTGGCAAAAGCACATTGCTAAAGTCATTATATGCCGAAGTTCCGGTGTCCGGACAAGGTCATGCTCGTGTGCTTGGATATGATATGGGACAATTGCGTCGTCGTGACATCCCAATGTTGCGTCGCCGCATGGGCATCGTTTTCCAGGATTTTCAATTGCTGATGGACCGCAATGTTTATGCCAACCTTGATTTTGTGCTTCTTGCTACGGGATGGCGCGACCGCAGGCAGCGCGAAGATCGTATACTCGCAGTACTTGATCAAGTCGGTATGCCTAATAAAAGTTACAAAATGCCTCATCAATTAAGCGGAGGTGAGCAGCAGCGAGTGGTGATTGCCCGCGCCATGCTTAATAATCCGGATATAATTCTTGCTGATGAACCCACCGGCAACCTTGACCCGGAGACAGGACAGCAGATATTCCACCTACTAAGTAATATAGCGTCTGAGGGCAAAGCCGTGGTGGTGGCTACGCATAACCATTCGCTGATAGATCAATTCCCCGGACGCGTATTTATCTGTGAGGATAAACGCCTTAGCGAACTGCCATAACAGATTTTCGTACAGGGCTAAATGTCATGCTGATGGCAGCAAGTACGCATGAGCTCTTATTGCTGCGTGACTTGGGTTTGTCGTTCAACGCATGTTTTACAATAAATTGTGGAATAATAACTGCTATGATGTATATAGTTGTGGCGTGGGTGTTTGCATGGCACTGCACCCCTATATGTAATAATGATTAGGGGTTCCCATATTCGGAGCTAAAATTTTTCCTTGGGTATTCTTTGCTCTATTGTCAGTTGAGAGTGCCTGTACGTGCTCGCTTAATGACGTTATCTTCGGGCACAACGTAAATTTCGACGCGTCGGTTTCGTCTCCTGTTCTTGACAGAAGTGTTTGCCGAGCGCGGTTCCTCAGCCCCCATACCGTAAGGTGTGATGTTGGTTTCAACATCGCCTGCCAGTTCATCGAAATAGTCAGCAATAGCATTGGCGCGTCTTTCGGTGAGGTCATCGCAATATTGCTCGCTGCCGGTGTTGTCTGAATATACGACGACAAGTATCTTGTATGACGTAGGTTTGCGCAGCAATTCTTTGAAGGCGTTGAGATAGTATGGCGCATGCGTGCGCAGTTCGTCATCGTTTGGCTTGAAGAGCGTGTCGCAGGGGATGATTATGCTGTATACCTCGTTTTTGCGATGCATAGCGACTTCAAGATTGTGTCGTGCAAATTGGTTTGCGTTGTTGCCCATATGACGCTGTATTGCCGGCGAATACTTTTTGGGAACTTCCGGCGTGGCAATGTTTTCCTTAAGGGTCTTGGGCGCATCGGCATTTGGAATGTCAGTCGAGGCTATGCCGGATGCTGCCGCCATCAGAATGGCAGCAACAATGGAGCATTTTTTTGAAAAAGTGAAACGGGGCATGTTTAGATACATTGGGTTATTCGTCCTCCAATGAGTCTTCGTAAGCTAATTCGGCGTTGACTATAGGCTCAATGTGTTCGGTTGCAATTTTTGCACGCTTATCTTTGGCCAAAGTGCGGCGCACGGTGCTCATCAGTCTGTCGAGATCCACATCGGCATCTTCTTCATCATCTTCTGAAAAATCGATTTCGAGCATTCCGTTACTCTCGTAGAAATCCCAGATTATATCTATGACGTTGAGAATTTCGTCATCGTCATATAGCGAGGAGATTTCATTGCCAATTTGTGCGCGTATAAACGCTATGGCATTATCTTCGTCAAACATGGTCATAAGTTAATTATTGCTGTAAAAAAGCTTTTGATGACTATTTATGGGAAAATGCGTTATAGCTCCAGAAGACCCTTGGGAAGTGTAACACCTATCGAACCTTCATCTATGTATTCGATGAATTCGTCGGCGATAGGAATATACAATTTGTTGTCATTGTCCTCGGCACGGCTGACAATGAATAGATTGTTTGCCGTGGAGTCTTCTATGCCGATGATTCGTCCCAGGACTTTATCCGATTCGGTGTCTATGATATCAAATCCTATAAGGTCTTCAATGAAAAATTCTTTACTGTCCGGGTCTGTGGCGTCATGGTGCAACGAGTCAATGAGATCTTGGCTTGTGGCGTATATTGTGTGTCCTGTCAAGTCTTGGTCGTCAATAACAGGTATGAGTCGCGAACGCCACATCTCACCCTTGTGGAAAGTAGTGCCTGATAATTTGAATGGTACCGGAAGCCCGTCAATTTCGACAAATACAAAGTCTAAATCTTCGATTGCCTCACCATAATTCGAGTATATAATGTAATCGCCTTCGTATCCGAAGGTTTTGATAATGTGACCGATGGGTCTCAGTTGCTCAAATGTGACCGGTGTGTGCGGCATATGTCGAAACTCTTGTTAGGTTACTTCTTTTTCTTTTTCTTGCCGGTGTTGGAAGTGACCTTGTATGTGCGCAATACCATTGTGTCGGGCGTTAGGCGAATTTTACCTTTGCTGAGCACGGCAAGGTCATCGAATATACGCTGGTCGTCAACGTCTTCGTTGGCTTCGGACATTACTTTCTTCATTTGGTTGGCAAGCAGTTCGATGAAGGCGTCTTTGTCCGGACAGTCTTCCATGTCGGCTGCCACTAGAGCCATTTGTTCGATTACGCGTCCGTATTGGCGTTCGAAGTTTGACACTTGGTCAAACATTGGCACTGGCTCGGGTTTTGAGTCAAGCGAATCGGCGTGTATTACATCAAAAGGCCAGTCTATATCAAGATTGTAGTTGCTCATGACTGCCAAATGATCCCAGAACTTGTGCTTCTCGGGATCGTTGGCCACCATTTCGGGAAACAATATACCCATAGTGTTGACTATGGAGTAGGCGCATCGTGTACGTTCGGCTTTGTCCTCGAGGGTCATGCAATACTCCACCATAGACTGGATGTTGCGGCCGTACTCGGGAAGTATTATGTCTTTGAGTTGAGTGTTGTATGTCAGCATTGGCTTGTTCGGAGGAGGTAGGTGTATCTTGTAGATATATAATGTAAAGAAGGGCGCGGGGTGTTCCCGCACCCTTCTTGTATGTGTTGGCTGTGGATGTTACATGTTCATTCCGCCATCCACCTGTATTACTTGGCCGGACACGTATGAGGACATGTCCGAGGCAAGGAAGGTGGCAACGTTGGCGATATCCTCTACTTTGCCGCCACGACGCAGGGGTATTTTCTTGGTCCATTCGGCGCGTACGTCATCGGGCAGGGCTGCGGTCATGGCTGTCTCGATAAATCCCGGGGCGATGGCGTTGGCGCGGATGCCGCGTGAGCCAACTTCTTGGGCGATGGATTTGGATAGGGCTATAAGGCCGGCCTTAGATGATGCGTAGTTGGCTTGGCCCGCATTGCCGTGTACTCCGACAACGGATGCCATATTGATGATGGAACCGCTGCGCTGGCGCATCATGATGGGCAGCACTGCGTGAATAAAGTTAAATGCACTTTTGAGGTTGACGTTGATTACGGCGTCCCATTGCTGCTCGGACATGCGAAGCATCAGGCCGTCTTTGGTGATGCCGGCATTGTTGACCAGAATGTCGATACTGCCGAAGTCTTTGTGTATTTGGCCAACCACTTCCTCTGTTTGAGCGAAGTCGGCAGCATTAGAAGCATAACCCTTGGCTTTGACTCCCAAAGCAGCTATTTCGGCTTCGGTCGCTTTGCCGTTTTCATCGATAACGAGATCTGTGAATGCGATGTTGGCTCCTTCTTGCGCAAATTTCAATGCTATGGCCTTACCAATGCCGCGTGCGGCACCGGTAATCAGGGCTGTCTTACCTTCAAGTAATTTCATGTTTTGTGTTGTGTATGATGATGTATGTTTAGTGTATGCGTTGCCTGATGGCGTGCCCGTTGGTACGGCGCATATTCACCGCAAAGTTACTAATTATTTTTGAGACCGCGGCAATGAAGATTTAAGGCTTGTAAAATGTGCTGAAATACCATGGTCTCATTTGTCGACGTCGCCAAAAAAACGTACCTTTGTGCATCAGTAAAGGTCGTGTGCGGTCTTGTACCGTGCCGACATAATCGACATCTATATTCCCCACGCTACACCATTATGCTTGTTTATTTCAAGAAAGGTGCCACGAAGGTTTACGCAGTCGATACCGCGCGTTCGTTGACGGACAGCGAGGTCGATCGGCTGTCTTGGCTCTTCGGCGGTGCCCGTCGTCTCGTGTCTTCCAACATCAAACAATCCTTTATCGGACCGCGCCGCGAGATGGTGACTCCATGGAGTACCAATGCTGTTGAGATTTGCCAAAACATGGGCATAGACTGCATTCGTCGCATCGAGCAGTTTGATCGTGCCGACAAAGGCACAACTTATGACAGGATGTTGCAACGCTATTATAATGCCTTGGATGCACATGTGTTTGATGTGGATACAAGCCGGGCTCCTATCCGCTATATCGAAGACATCGCAGCATATAACGTAAGCGAAGGCTTGGCTTTGAGTGCCGATGAGGTCGAGTACTTACAGGGGCTTGCAAAACGCATGAATAGGCCGCTTACGGATAGTGAGGTTTTCGGATTCAGCCAAGTCAATTCGGAGCATTGTCGCCATAAGATTTTTAATGGCACGTTCGTCATTGACGGCAAGGAACAGCCGCTGTCGCTGTTCAAACTGATAAAAAAGACAAGTAAAACCAATCCCAATGGCTTGGTGTCGGCATATAAAGACAACGTGGCTTTTGTGAAAGGCCCGCGTATGCGACAGTTTGCACCCGTGTCGGGCGAGTATGCCTCATATTTTGAGGAGAAGAATGTCCCGACTGTACTTTCGTTGAAGGCTGAGACGCATAATTTCCCGACAACTGTTGAACCTTTTAACGGAGCGGCTACAGGTACCGGCGGCGAGATACGCGACCGTCTTGGCGGCGGTCGTGCCAGCCTCCCTTTGGCAGGAACGGCAGTATATATGACATCGTATCCTCGTCTTAATGGCCTTCGCCCGTGGGAATTGATGATGAATCCGCGAGTATGGTTATATCAGACGCCGGCCGAAATATTGATTAAGGCCAGCAATGGTGCCAGTGACTTCGGCAATAAGTACGGTCAGCCGCTGATATGTGGGTCGGTACTCACATTTGAGTATTCGGACGATGGCATTGAGTATGCCTACGACAAGGTGGTGATGCTGGCCGGAGGGGTAGGGTACGCCCGAGCCCGTGATGCGGTCAAGGGCCATCCTCATAGCGGCGAAAGTGTCATTGTGATGGGAGGCGACAATTATCGTATCGGCATGGGTGGCGGTGCAGTGTCTTCGGTTGCTACAGGCCAGTATGCCAATGCCATTGAGCTTAATGCCGTACAACGAGCAAACCCCGAGATGCAGAAACGTGTGGCCAATGTCATACGTGCGCTCAGCGAAAGTGACACCAATCCGATAGTCTCTATACACGACCATGGAGCCGGTGGACATCTTAATGCCTTATCTGAATTAGTGGAAGAGACAGGCGGATATATTGATATAGATCGACTGCCCGTGGGTGATCCGACACTGAGTGACAAGGAAATCATAGGCAACGAATCTCAGGAACGCATGGGCATGGTAGTGCGCGGTAAGGACGTGGAGCGCATACGCCGTATTGCAGAGCGTGAACGAGCTCCGATGTACGAAGTCGGGCATACCACTGCCGACCATCGCTTTGTGTTCGGGCATGGCGGTATGGACGACAGCGACCGACAGGAATCAGGGCCTATAGATTTGGCCATGGCAGACATGTTCGGATCTTCGCCAAGGACCGTGATGACGGATAATACGGTCGTGCGACACCATGCATCTGTCCGATATGATGTTGCGTGCATGGACAAGTATATAGCCGAAGTATTGTCCTTGGAGGCTGTGGCGTGCAAGGATTGGCTCACTAATAAGGTGGACCGCAGCGTTACCGGACGCGTGGCGCGTCAGCAATGCCAAGGTGCATTACAATTGCCTTTGAGTGATTGCGGCGTAGTGTCCATAGATTTCACCGGACGACGTGGCATAGCTACGTCGATAGGCCATGCACCGCAGGCTGCATTGTGCGATGCTGCAGCCGGGTCGCGTATGGCTATTGCCGAAGCGTTGACCAATATAGTTGGGGCAGATTCGGTCGCCGGCCTTCGCAGTGTAAGTCTCAGCGCCAATTGGATGTGGCCGTGCCGTAATCCGGGCGAAGATGCTGCCTTGTATCGAGCCGTCGAGTCGTGTAGCGAATTTGCCTGCGCATTGGGCGTGAATATCCCCACGGGCAAGGATTCGTTGTCAATGACGCAAAAGTATCCTGACGGGCGTCGAGTGATGGCTCCCGGTACGGTGATAATTTCGGCGGCAGCGCCGGTGCGCGACATCCGCCGCACGCTTTCGCCGGTATTGGTGCAAAAGAAGTCTTCGACATTATATTATATCGACTTTGCGGGCGATACTCTTCGTCTTGGTGGGTCGGCTTTGGCCCAGACAATGGGTTTGGTAGGAAACAAGGCGCCCGAAGTGGATGCAGTGACGTTGGCTCACGCTTTCGGAGCTGTGCAAACCATTGTCCGTAAGCGCAAGGCCTTGGCAATGCACGATGTAAGTGCCGGCGGTCTGGTGACAACCTTATTAGAGATGGCCTTTGCCAATACATCGGGTGGGCTCGAAATCGATTTGTCTGAAATGGCAGGCAGTATGGGAGGCGACTTGGTCAGCGCATTGTTTGCCGAGAATCCGGCAGTGGTGATGCAGGTGGACAATGGTACGACCGAATCTGTCGAAGCGATACTCAACGAAGCCGGAGTGCGGTATTTCGCAATAGGTCATCCTGTTACGTCCGGACGTACTCTGGAGGTTAAGGTCGGCATCGATACCCATAGTTTTGACATAGATGCACTCCGTTCGATATGGTATGAGCCTTCGTATAGGCTTGATTGCTTGCAAAGTGGCGAAGAATGTGCTGCCGCACGCCGTGATAATTTGGGGCATCAGCCGTTACGCTACATTTTCCCCTCCGGATGGAAGGGAAGCAAAGAGATGACGATACGTCCCGAGGCTTCGGTCTGCGGTCGTCCGCGTGCCGCAATTATCCGTGACAAGGGTATCAATGGCGAGCGCGAGATGGCGTATTCGCTATATCTGGCCGGTTTTGATGTCAAGGACGTTTGTATGACAGACTTGATGAGCGGAGCCGAGACGCTGGAGGATATCCGTATGATAGTGTTCTGCGGAGGCTTTTCCAATAGCGACGTGCTTGGCTCGGCCAAGGGCTGGGCTTCGGGCTTCCGTTGGAACGAGAAGGCTCGGAAGACGCTTGAAGCCTTCTATGCAAGGCGCGACACTCTGTCTTTGGGCGTATGCAATGGTTGCCAACTGATGATAGAACTTGGCCTGATAGCCCCGGAGGCCGGCGAGCGTATGCCGCGTATGGAGCACAACCGTTCGCATAAGTTCGAGTCTCAGTATCTCGGTATTATTGTGCCGCAGAACAATACTGTGATGTTCGGCGGGCTTTCGGGATCACGCCTTGGTATATGGGTGGCGCATGGCGAAGGCCGCTTCAATCTTGGTGGCGCTGCCGGTGTCAAGAACTTCAACGTTATAGCCAAGTATGCCTATCGGACTTATCCCGGCAATCCTAACGGCAGTGACGGGGCTGTGGCCGGTATTGCATCGCCGGACGGGCGCCATGTGGCGATAATGCCGCACTTGGAGCGCGCCATATTCCCGTGGCAATGCGGACACTATCCGCGCAGTCGCCGCAATGACGCGGTTACGCCGTGGCTTGCCGCCTTCCGCGCTGCCTTCGAGTGGTGCGCCCGGCAGTGATGCGCTCCACTAAGAGGAAGATACAGACAGCGGGCTGCGCCGAAGCGCAGCCCGCTGTCTGTATGGTAAGTCGTCCCGGTTTAGAGGGCGACCTTGAAGGTCTTGCCGGCTACGGCCACGATGTATATGCCGTGGTGACCGAGGGCGATTTCTTTGCTTGTTCCGGAATAGGCTGTGCGTCCGGCGAGGTCGTATACTGCCACAGCGGCGTCCGCTTCGGCTCCGTTGATGTGTATGGTGCCGGCCGAGACAAACACGCTTACACTGTTGTCATCGTTGGCAAAGACATCGTCCACGTCGCCCATGTCTTTTTCGACTATATTGCCGAACTTTTTCCACAGTGCGTGTTCTTTGTAAGCCTGAGCCGAACCGGTGGGCACGTACAGCGTTACATCCTGATAGCGGTAGCTTTCGAGGATGTCATAGCCATAATCTTCTGCGCTGTCGAGGGTGAAGTTGTATGGCTTTGCAGAGCGGCAGGTTATGCTCTTGAGGTTGGGACAGCCGTAGAATATGTGCTTGTATAATGTTCCTGAATATTCGGTATTGTAGGGTTCGATGGTTACTTCTTCCAACGACTTGCAGTTGATAAATTCGCCCATGAATAGCTTGTCCGTCTTAATTTTGGCTTTTTTTAGCCCGGTGCAGTTGGCAAAGGCAAAATCTGCATAAGTAAGAACCATGCGATTTTCCTCGGTTATCTCGACTTGCTCAATTTTGCTGCAACCATCAAAAGCATGGCTGCCGAGCGTTATAGGCTTTTCAAATTTCAGCGAGGTAATTTTGTCGCAGTTATAGAATGCGTAATCAAGGGCGTCTTCGCTTTTAATTGTAACGTCACCGGCCTTTCCCGGTATGCAGGCTACATCCCACATACCACCATATGTGAGTATTCCGTCTGAAACACCGTAAGACTTTGATTGTGATATATACTGACTTATATTTGCACTACCGGGAGCGAGAGCTCTGATGGATAGTTCTATTGAGCTTGGTATAGTCAGGGATGTCAGCTTGGCATTGTTGTCGAAGATATGGTGCATTGTCGCCCTTACATCGTATGTCGTTCCGCCAATGGTAGCCTGTTCGGGGATAATAAAGTCGCCTATGACTTTTTGGGGGTCGGCATATAGTGCGCCACAATGACTGCTGCTATAGAGCTTGCTGTCGTAGGTCAGCCCGTTGTTATCCGAGCCGAGTGTGTTCTCGATGGTGGAAACTTTGCCCCATATGGCATCGTTGGTGTATGCGTCTTTGCTCTCGTAGGGCACTTTGAGTGTGAATTTGGCTATGTTGTTTGCATTGTCTGACAGTTCGCCTTCGCATTGCGGCGGGGTGGCATTCAGCGCATATATTGTCGTTGAGTAATTACTGTGTAATGAGAATGCCTCTTTGCCCACCTTGTTTACTTTGGGGCTAAGTATTATGTCTTTTAAGGATGTGCATTCGTAGAACATATACTCTCCGACAACTTCGGACTCTATCTTAGCATATTTAAGGTAGTGGCAGCCCCCAAAGACTGTACGTCCGAGTGTGGTGACGGATGCCGGGATAGTAACCTTGGTCAGATGCTTGCAGTATCCGAATGCAATATAGCCGATTTCGGTGAGCGTGTTGGGAAGAACGACGGAGGTGATATTGCTACTTTGGAAGGCGTGTTCGGCAATGGTGCGCACGCCGTCCGGTACGGCCACAGGGTCGAAGTAGTGTTCAGGGCATTTGAGCAGGGTGGCGCCGTCGGCGGTGTAGAGGATGCCATCGATGTCCTTGTAGTACCGGCTACCGTCCTCAACGGTAATGCGCTCAAGGCGTGTGTTGTATCCAAGGAACTCCTCGCCGATTTCGCGCATGGTGGCCGGGATGGTGAGCGAAGTAATCTTGTCGCAGTTATAGAATGTTTTGGTGGCGATGCCGGTCACGGTGTAGTCTGTGCCGTTGATGGCAACGGTAGACGGAATTACTACGTCGCCGCCTAAGGATTTGTCATAATGGACGGCTTGGCACTCGTGTTTCTCGGCATCGGTAATCATAAAGGTGAAGCCGTTATTGGTTGCATCATCGGAGTATATACGGCAGTCTTTCCACACATCGGCGGCGCGATAGTCTGCCACGGCAGAGGAGGGGACATACACAATGCCGTAGAAGTTGTTAGTAAACTTGTACGTGTAAGTGATTTCGGGCGGCGTATTGCCTAAGCAGCGGATGTATTGGACTGTTGAAGGCATTTTGCCGTTGTTTAGCATCTGTACAGAGCCGAAGTAGACAATCTGGTTTAGGCTTGTCAGACCTGAGCACCACCCGTCAGGCTCGTTTTTGCAACGGACGTAGGCAGTGGTCAGGCTGGGACATAAGCTGAAAGCCCTATTGGCGCTTTCGAGATTTAAGGGAAGGTCTATGGTCGTCAGGCTCTGACATTTGTAAAAAGCGCGGCTCTGTATTGTCGTTACGGTTGACGGGACTGTGAGCGAGGTGATGGGCGCCTCTTGGAAGGCCTTGCTGTCGATGCGTACAACGGTATAAGTGATGCCGTTATCCGCCACCTTGGCCGGGATGTCAAGCGAGGTGGGGATGGTGGCGGCATCGTAGCCGGAGACCGCGCACTCTTTTTTTTCACTGTCGATGACGGTGAAGCTGAGGCCGCCGCTATCGAAAGCCGACATGGTGGCCGTGGCCAGCAAAGTCGTGATTGTGAGTAATAATTTTTTCATTAAGTGTAAGCGTTAAATGTTAGTGATGGCTAATTAATTATATCGAGTTGGGAATTTGGAAGTTCGACGGGTAGGGTGTTGAGGTTCTCGATATAGTCGAGAAGTTCAAAGCGGCCACGGCGGTCTATGCTCGAAGTGCGGAATACGGGAGGCAGTTCCTCCCAGTATTCACGCAGCGTTTCGAGGTATTTGGTGGTGACGGTCTTGGCAGCGTTCGACGTCATTTTGTCCAGCTTGGTGAAGACTATGGCAAATGGCACGCCATTCTCGCCTAACCAGTTCATAAATTCGAGGTCTATGTCCTGGGGCAGGTGACGCCCGTCTATTAGCAGGAACAGGCACGTCATTTGCGGACGCTTGAGAATATAGCCCTTGATCATTGCTTCGAGGCGGCGGCGGTCGTCCTTACTGCGCCGCGCATACCCATAGCCGGGCAAGTCTACGATATACCATGTATCGTCTACGAGGAAGTGGTTGATAAGCATGGTCTTGCCGGGGGTGGCGGAGGTCATGGCCAGCGAGCGATTGCCCGTAAGCATATTTATCAGCGAGGACTTGCCTACGTTGGAGCGCCCTATAAAGGCGTACTCGTGCATGGCCGTTTTGGGACATTTATCCACATCGGGGCTACTGGTGACGAAGCATGCTTTGGATATATTCATAGTCAAGACGTTGTCAAGTGGTCGTTTGCAATCTTTTGCAAAGGTAACCATAAACCACGAACTATTCAAATTCCGTTCTATTTGGCTTGTGCTGTTATATATTGTTATCTCTTTATATGCGTATTTTGCGTATGCCTTGTGCTGATTTGATGATGTATATGCCGCGAGGCAGCTCACCAGTTGGTGTAGGTTTCGTCCTTGAAGAACCAAGAACCTTGGTTAAAGACCACACGTAAGCCTTGTCCATAATCATAGACGCAGTAAGTGCTTGATGCCTTGCGATATAAAACCATATTATCGCCTTCAGGAACTAATTTGAAGTCCCAGTATTCATTCTCAATTGTGGCACAGTTTTGTCGGCTGTTATAAGAGTGGTCGTATATTTGAGAAGCGGAGCCGTTTGTGCCGTAATGCCCATAGTCTTTTCCTACTAATATGCAGTCTCTTTCGCCATCCCATTCTCCTAACCAAAATTCGCCGTGTGTCGTTTTTTCAAGGAAGTAAAAGTGAAGTTCATTGTTTGTAATCGTACCTTTAGACGTCTTTAGGCCGTATGCTTTGGTCTTGTATTGGACAACGTATTCGCCGTTCTCTTTTTTGATTTTGATGTTGCCAATCATACCTTCATCTGAGGACGGATACCATACGCCCTCGAAGTTCTGCGCGTTTGCGCTGACGAAGCTCAAAACGGCGATGATTAGGACTGTGATTCTGATTAATGCATTCATTGTTATCGTAGTTATGTTGTGATTATTATATTGTTAGTAATTAAGTTTTAACGGAGTAAATCGGACTCTCTTATATGGACCGGCTGCCGCACTTCCACCTTGTGCATCTAAAATGGCTGGACTATCTATCCAACGATCGCCAGTCCAATATTGCATATAGATGGTGAACCCCTTCCCGGTCTTATTCTTAAAAATTGCAAAGTATGTATCTGGACCTTTGATCCATTTAAAACTGATGTCAGCTTTTTTTCTAACTTCTATTTCGTAAGCTTCATATTCATCCGGATGATACCATTTACTGATTAAGTAGTCATATCCGTCTTTTGTGGGAATGGATACAGCTCTTTTATTCGCAGGAAGATATAATTTTTGTTCTGCCTCTTCGACTTGGTTTTTTTTATTTTTGAGTATGTAGCCAAGGACGATAGCTTCATTGCACTTATTACTACGTTCTAATTTGAATCTGGTGTTATTTTCGGTAAAAGTTGTAGTAAAGCAATCGCGTGAACATATATGCCCCGGTTCATATTGCGCTTCATCTGCTTTTTGTGGCTGTGTACGTTGCTGTTGTGGCTGGGGCGGTTGGGCGCGGCGTCTTTGGCTGACTTGGGCATCGGCGATGATGGCTATCAATAGCAGGGAGAGGGTTATGGCCAAAATGTGTTTGATGCGGCTCATTTTGATTGGATGTTTCATTTTGTCTTTTTGAAGGTTACGTACTGTATGTTATGCTTAGTGTCGAATGCGTAGTAGTCATCGCCGTCTGCCCATAGCTCAAGGATGCCGTGGTCTGATACGGCCGAGGCGGTGTAGTCCGGCGAGAGTAGTACCAAGCCGTCGTCAAGGGCGAGCAACATTCCTTCGGTGGTGAGTATGAAGTCGTTGATGCGCTTGTCGTGGTTGTATAGCAGTGTCGGCTTCTTGTCTTTTTGCAACTGGTAAATCTTGGTGTCGATAGCAACGTATGTCGCGTTTATGCTTTGCTCGACTTTCCATATAAACTCGGGGAGGCGTGCCACTTCGTTCATAGTATGCTTCGTGGGATTGACGGCGTATAAGGCCGAGATGTCGGCATACCACGCGAGTACCCAAAATTCTTCGTCGTCTTTGGGGAACAGCGAGTATTCCGGGGTGTCTATAGTAAACAGCTCCTCGCGCTTTGCCCCGTGATAGCTCACGATTTTCTGCCCTATTTTGCAAATCATGCTATTGCCGCACGGAACGACATGGTCCACGTGTCCCGAAGCCCATGTAAAGCGCCGGGCCATATCCTTGTTTATCGACAGCAGCGTGTCGCCGAAGCATATGGCAAGGCCGATATTGGGGATGACGAAGCGTGGTAGGGTGTCAATGTCGCATTGCTCGGCTGAGAGTAGCAATCGCATTTCTGCCGTGATACGCCCGGACGAGGCGGACGGCATCTTGACCGTTGGTGTGGATTGGAAGGCGGTGATCCAGTCATTATAAGACTGTGGCGAAATATCGAGGTTGCCTTGCACGGAGATGACCTCGCCGGAAGTGAAGGAGGATCTTGCTGCACGTTCTTTGTTCAAATATATGATTCTTACAGGTTCCTCAAATAGCTCAGCGAGTTCGTCGTTGGACTTTGTGTCGAGCGAGGGCTTGGCTTCCTGCGTCGGTATGGTGGCCAAATCCATGGCGTGTACCGAGGCATCCAGTCGGGCTGCGCCCTCGGTGGCGAGGTAGTGGTCACGTGCGGCCTTGCGCATATAGAATCCCGACATCATGCCCTGGTGTATCGAATAGCCGCGTGCAAAGTCTTCGGCATCTTCGCGCCGTATACGGGCACGCCTCTCTGCTTCGCGGCGTGCCGCCTCGGCGGCGGCTTCTTCGCGCTCGCGCCGTCTCCGTTCGAAAAAGCTCTCAGATCCGACTTTCGTGTGTGACCCTACATTATTGGGGCGTCCTTTCGCCGGTCTGCGCCGCGACGGGATTCGGATGTTAATATTGGATTTTTGCCCGAATCCGGCATTCACGACACCGCCCTTGCCGTCAGGTTTGACAATCGATTCTACAGGTCCGCTCATAGACCGGAGCGACTCTCTGGCAGACCATGCAAGGGCGCCAACGTCCACGTCCGCGTCCTGCGCGTATGCTGTGGACGTCATCACACACAGCAGTATTGCAGATATGATTAACGGTTTCATTCCTCCTCTTTTGTGTCGTACGGCCTTAGCCATGCTGATAGTTCTACAGGTATTGTCAAGCGTTTCTTTTTGCGCTGTACCACCACGTTCACCACTTCGTAGGGCTTAAAATGGCTGATGGCTTTACTGAAAGATGCATTATCTGTAATCGGGTAAGGTCCGACTTCAACAATGACGTCATTTTTCTTCAGACCGGCAAGCAAAGCGGCAGACCTATCTTTGTCAAAATCTGTGATGACAGCTCCTTGTTCCGGTGCCCATTTGTTTTTTTTGCGGAAGATACTGTCTACTGAGTTGAATGCGACACCCATATAAGGTGCGATATAGCTAGCTTGTTTCAACGAATCGGCTTGTGTCATATTTATCTGATAATATAGGTCGTCGTCAACACCCTCATCCAATGCGCGAACATGGCTCAGATACCATATTTTCAAACTTTGATGTGCATTGAAATGCTTCTTGTCTTTCTTTGCCGGGATAAACTGGTCCTTGCGTGCATCAATATACTTTGTTAGCCATGCGTAAGGTGTGGTTATACCAAATCTCCATCCGGCCCAATAAATGTGATCGTCGGGATTATAGCGTGTGTATGAATACTCTTGTGTCCAAGATGTTTTATTGCTGACTTTTCCGTCTACATTGACTTTTTTGCTCTGATAGCTCAATGTCCCTTGTAGCAGATATTTGTTGACGCGACGGAAGCGTCCTTCGAGAATCCATACGGTCTTTGACGGCTTCCAAAGGGCGTCAAATATGGCGTTGAGCCCGATTTCGATGGCCGATGTGGCTATATTGCCGATAATTTGCTCTCCGAGGTCTACTTTGTTGTGCCGTGCTAAGTTGCCTGAAACTATTGAAGCTGCAGTGGATGTCGCGCCGCGCAACAGTCCGAGTGCTTCGGGGTCGATATTCTTCAACTTTTCAGAAGACCAAACGATATACAATGAGTCTTCGGCATAAGGCAATACGAGGCGGGATGTGTCGGTCGGCTGGTAATCACATGTGTTTTCTAATTCCTGTACGTAAGGCTTATGATATACAATTGTTTGACCGCCTATGTAGTCAAAAGTTATAGGGTGTGCGGGCCAATCGTATACGTCTGTACTATATCGGTTCGAGATCCACGTGCCGTCAAGACCTTGGTCGGCAGGGATGTAGTTGCGGATTTTGATGAGGTGGTCGTAGAGTGTTTGGCTGTGAACGGTGTCTTGCAGCAAGTTTAGGCGGCGAATGACCTTTTTCAGCTGAATGGTGTCCTGTTTTGATGCAAGGATATTGCCTTTGACATACAGCATCTTGGTCTTGTTGGCTGCCGTGTCCGCAAACAGATGGTCGTATAGCTCGACCACGGCTATTACACGGTCGCTGCTGTTACGCTTGAGATTGGCTGTAAGCGAGTCCACCAAGAGCTTGTCGAATGCCGAGTAATACTTGCCTTTCAGCTGCTTTGAGTATCCCAAGAGGCGTATCAGCGGATCTGCCGTATCTCGTGAATAGGATTTCTGCTCAATGTACTCACCGACCCATTCGGTGACCTTCTCGAAGGGTTCGGATGGTGGCTTGACAATCTCGGTGCGCGTTGCCCGCCGATTCTTTTTCTTCTTTCGGGGTGTTGCGCCGTATGCGATGCTGATGCACATTGCTGCTATGGCGACAAGTATGGTATATCTTCCTATGCAGTGTCTTGTAATCATGTCTTGGTCAATTGTCGTTTTGGAGCGTGTTTAAGGGGGGAGAGTTCACTATACCTTACCTTAAATGCTAATCAATGTAATTAAAGACAAAGATAGTTGTAAAAAGCTTAAAGCACCCTCCTCAAATATTAAATTGTGTTAATTTACAGATCTCGCTTGGATTAATGAGTAAAATGATGCTTAAGGCGTTGTCATCGCTCAGTATTTTTGGCCTATGCTATTGAGGTATTCGATGGCTGGCTCCATACCGGCGCGAGCCATTTCACGCAACATTTTCAAGCCTTCTTTGCACTTGTATTTTCCCGCAGTTCCTTTCCATAGTTGGACTGCATAACAATAGCAAGCACCAGCGTTATACTCCATAACCATTTTGTAGTATTCCATCGCTTTCACATCGTCTTTATATGGCGCACCATCAAAGAGCCCTTCATAGAAATTGCCAAGAATAACGGGACAATTACTATAATCCTTATAGCTATCCTTTGGAACTAAGGAGTAATACTTAAATGCAAGTTTGTCGTTTAGCTCTGTTCCACTCCCGGAAAAATAGCAGCTTGCCAAATTGAAGTATGTCGCGGCTCGCCATTCTTCTTTTAGAATGTCAGGATTATTGGCTAAATACGATAGATACTTAAAAGACCGATCTCTGTCTTTGGGAAATCCGTCTTCGCCATCATAGCATGATAGTCCACAGACATATAGAGCTTCCGGAATTTTTTCATCGGCGGCCTTAAAACTCCAGTGTACGCAGTCCTCATTTTGCTTGAACTCATGATATATATTGGCTAACTCCCAGAATGCGCTGCTATACTCTTGTTCGGCAGCTTTTTTCAGCCAGTAAATAGCCTTGTCTATATCGTATTGGTATCCGGCTCTTTTAAGCGACGCGCTTATGCAGTTCAATGATGGATTATACATCATTCCGATGCCGCATTGGGCGGCGGCATTGCCGTTTTCGGCAGACTTCTCGAGCCAATAAACGGATTGTACGGAATCTACCGGAACTCCGAAGCCGTCTGCGTAACATGTGGCAAGTCCGTACTGTGCGTCGGCATTATTCGCTTCGGCTGCTTTCCTGAACCAAAATGCACATTTTTCGCCATCTTTTGCCATAACCACTCCTTTAAGATATGCGTATCCAAGCCAATACATCGCCGGGGGATAGCCGAGTTCGGCGGATTGACGGTAGAGTTCGGCGGCTTTCTCGCGGTTCATAAAGACTTTGTCCGTGCCGAAATAGAAGTCTTCGGCTTCGTTGAAGAGGCGTTCGGCTTTGGCTTCTGTGGATTCCTTGGCGGAGCGTTTGCCGCTGCGCTTTTGTTTCTGTGCGTCCATGGGGCAGAGACATAGCGCCGCCATAATTGTCAGGAGTAATAGTCGTTTCATTGTCGTATATTGTCTTTTGTGGTGTTGTCAAAAAAATGGCTGCCGTACCCGCCCGCAGGAATGGGCTGTTTCTTGGATATTTTGGAATGTGGTCGGGCGGGCACGGCAGCCGGGGGTTGGATAGGGAATATGTATCGTGGAGGAGAGAGTAGATGAAGAGGTGAGAGGGAATGAGCGATCTACTTACACTTGCCCTCGTAATAGCCTATCGGTCGGCTGTGATATGATTGGAAACTACGCGCCGTACAAGAGCGTCGATATTGGACGTGTGCAGGTATGGTTCGCCACGGTATCCGTCATAGTATGCAACCAATTCGCCGTCTTCGTTGTAGTCGTAGTATATGGCAAGGACGCAGGGCAGCATATTGATGCCGAAGTAATTTATGACGGAGGGATATTCTGAGACATCGAGTTTATAGAAGTACGCCTGCGAGGAGTAGCGTCTGGCGACCTCTGCGAAGCGCGGTGCCACTACACGGCTGCCGGGGCAGTTGTCCGACCACATCTCGATGACTAAGGGCCGTCTCAATGTTAGGTTGTTCATGACTTCGTACACGGTATCGTCGTCGATGTAGTCGATGGCTTTTGCCGGCAGGGCAAATAGCGCGAGCAGTATTATCAGTAGATATTTCTTCATTGTCTTGGTTTTGTTGTTAGTGGTTATATCGTCGTTTATATTGGCATGGGGCGTATCAAAGGAATGACTATGCCGACTTCGAAGCCCCAAACAAGTGTGGGTGTCGTGCCGGAGAACATTTTTGTGACGCCGCCTATACCGATGTTGACGCCGCCTGTAAGGCCGATGGGATTGTCCTCGCCCAGCCAGTGGGTATACCCGACATCGAGGGTCAGTGTCAGATTGCGATGCACGGCGCTCTCGGCTATGGTGACGCTTGCGGCTATATCCTTGAATCCGTCATCAAGCGTTGTGTAATAGCCGACCCCGGCGTGCCATAGAAATCGGTGTTTGTTCGTCCCGTTCATCAGCAGGTCCATGCCGATGCCGCCGTAGACGTGCAGGTGGGAGGCGAAGCATCTGCGAAGTCGGATAAATTCGCCGTAGGTGCGCGAGACGCCTGCTGCGATGTATAGTCCCGGGTATGGCTCGCAAACTACCGGCCGGGTAATAGCTTCCCTATAATAGTCAAAGGCGCTTCCATAACGACGCTTTTCGGTGCATACGCGGTGTCCGAGAGCTTTTTGGCGCAAAGCTGTTGTGTGACGGGTCGTGAAGTTGTAATAGGCAAATGTGTATCCGTCCTTGTCGTCTATGATTATGGCCTCGGGAAGTACGAGTGCATATCCGTTATAATCATCAGCATAGACCGGATATACGAGCGTATCAATCCTCAGTCCGCTGTCCGTGACGGTGTATGTGCTGTCGTTGGAACATCTGACAGATATGGGCGTATGCGCCTCGCCGCCTACACTGAGGTAAGTGGCTTTGATACCGGCTCTTGCCGGATTGGCGAACAACGTCAAAGGCGCTATCAGCACTATCAGCAGGTTTTTTGCAGAACGGAACATACGCCGGTTACAGGTTTTATTTGTCCTATACGCCTTTTATATTGAGTGGGCAGCGTCTTGGGCTAAAGCTTGGCGAGGCGGAAGACTATGCCGACCTCGAAGCCCCAGGCAAAGCAGGGGTCGGCCTCTACGTCGTCGGTGTTGAACAACTCGCGGAAGTCGCCGCAGCCGAGGCTGAGGCCGCCGGTGAATCCCACACGTTTCCACGGGCCTATCCAGTAGGTGTAGCTTAGGTCGGCTGTGAGCGAGCTTTTCTTGTACATCGCGTTCTCGGCGTAGGTCAGGCCTAAGGCTACGTCCATGGACGGGTCGTCGTAGTCGCCGCCCAATCCGAAGTAGAAGCCTATGCCGGCGTGCCATAGCAGGCGGTCTTTGTTGTCGCCGTCCATCAGCCAGTCTTTGCCTATACCGGCGTACAACTGGCATCCGCTATGGCACATGCGCAGGCGTGCAAATTCGCCGTAGCCGCGCGATATACCGGTTACGAGGGACAGCCCGGGATATGCCTCGCCATCGTGGTACGAGGCGTAGACACTTGCCGCGCCTGCGAGGCCGCTGAGGCCGCTGCGGACGGCATCGCCGGCGCGGTTAGCGCTTTCTTCTATTTCCCGATCGCGGCTGTAGCTGCCGTCGTAGCCGCCGTAGCTGCTGTCGGAACTGTAGAGCGTTTTGAATGTATAATAACGATAATGATAGCCGTCATAGCCGCTGCTTGTGCGGGTGTCTCCAGACGGGGTAACAATCTGTCGGCCTTGGCAGTCGTAGGCCTCGCGAGGCTGTGTCAGTCCTTCGATGCGCACTTGGTCATATACTTTGTATGTGTTTCCGTCCCAGCATTTGACTGTGATGGGAGAGCATATATCGCTGCCGACTATCAGGTAGGTGGCTTGGTCTTCGGCCATAGCGCTTAGGGCTATGAGGGCGGATGCTATCAGTGTGAAGAACTTCTTCATTGTATGGTGTTCTTAGGGCGAAAATTATGGGAGGAATGAGAGCTATGGGAATAATGGAATTGTGAGGGAGTAATGGGTGATCAATAGCGCTTGTAGGTCAGGGTGATGGCCTCGCTGAGGGGGACGTTGTGGTACGAAGCGGTGGTGAGGACGAGGTTGTCATCGGTGAGCTCGCGGATGTTGTAGGACATGGGCAGGCTGAGGTCTTCCTCGATGGCTATGAGGTTGAGCTTGTCGCCGCTGACAGTCCATGTGCCTTGGCCGAAGAGGATACGGTAGCCGGATTTCACTTCGCGCCATGTGCCGTCGGAATTGTACTCGACATAACCGCGATACAGGTCGCGAGTATTGGTAAGGCCGCTCATGGTGGCAAAGGCGTCCTCCATGTCTTCGGGTGATACTGACTCGAGCTGCCAGCGCCCTTCGAGTTGCTCGGAGTCGTAGGATTGTTTGTCGTCATCGCTGCATGCGCCCATGACGCAAGTCAGCAGCAGGATGCCTAATAGGTGCAGATGTTTCTTCATGTCGTTTGTTTTTTGATTTGTGAGTATTGTTGTTGTTGTTGTTGTTGTCTTGTGGCTTTTTGTATGCCTCGGATTGCCGGTTGACATTGCAAAGGTATTGCGCGGCATATGGCCTTGTCAACGTTTTTGGCGTTTGCTGTGCGAACCTCCGGGATTTCTGTGTGAACCGCCGCTTTTGAGGTGGCCAAATCTTCCACGCAGGGTAGGGACTGCGTGCCGTGTTAGTGTCTCTGATGGCTCACGTTAAACCAACAGGCGCTGTGCGCCGTAAACTGCGTATTTGCGGAAAAGTGCGGGTACGGACGTATGCCATCGCGGTGGCTTCCGCCCGTACCCGCTATCGTCATTGCTATGCTTCGCGGTTATTCGTTGTCTTCTACGTCAAAGGCGTTGAATTTTTTGACGGCAACGACATTATAATAGTAGTAGTCATTGGGCCCGGCGTAATATTGACCTATGGCATCCTTTGACGCTGAACGATATGATATTTTCGCATAGGTTTTGTCGTAAAATGCCAAACTACATGTCTCAGAAGATAATTCTGTGGATGTTCGAACAAAAGTATATCGATAATAGTACTGGCTATTAGTTAATAATCTAATTGTGGCAATATTCGGCACTTCAAAAATTGCAGGCATATACCATCCAGACTCGCCATTGGAATTTAATTCCTCAATACTCTTAAACGCTGGATACAAATCTACCCAATTTGGAATACTATGGATTGTTTTGGTGTTTTTCTCTCCATCATCCTCAGATGTTGCTCCAGTATTAATACTTTGGATAGACCAAGCGCCACTACTAACCGTATAATAGAGTAGCGGTGCCCCGTCACGAAGACTTAGAAGAGTGTTTTTCCCATTAAGTGTAATGACATCGCCGTCCTTATACTTCGTCTGCTTGTATGTGAGGATGATAGGCTCTTTGCTGCCGGTGATTTCAACTGTAGTAGAGCGAGTCACGGTCGTTGCAGATACGGTTACAGCCAAGTTCTTGCCTGATTGATAAATGGTACACCAGTCAGCATTTGACTTGACAGAATAAGGAAGAGATCCCTCAATGACATAATTGTATGTATGGGTGTCACGGTCTACATAATATGTTGTAGAACCATCAAGGTCTTTTATGGACAACGTTCCGCCTGCTTGCTTGAGCGTGAAAGACATGGCGAGATCGCTATTCTTCGCTTTAATGGAAATTTTTGCAGAGCGGTAATCAGGAGTTTGGTTACCGGCTACTTTAATTGTATAGCTCTTTTCATCGTCTGTGGTGACTTCTGCCCATGACTTGTCAGATGAAATTGTGATTCCGTCAACCGAAGATTCTACTTTGATATTTAGGCTCGTTTCTGTGTCTTGAATATCGATAATATCACCGTCATTAACCTCTTTGCCATTCGACGTTACGGATAACGTTGCGCCTTTTTGCGACAGGGAATGCTTTGCCGAAAGTTTGCCGTCCTTGGAGGAAACCGTGATTGAGGCGTTGCGCTCGGCACTATTGACATTAGCTGCGACTTTCACGAGGGCGTAGTAGGTGCGGACGGTGGCGGTGTTGGCGCGAGAGTGAGTGGCCGGTTCGTTGCCAATCCAACGTATGGAGTTGGCGACGGCGGCTGTGCGGCTCGACCCGTCTACAAGATCGACAGTAGCCCAGTCGGCGGACGACTTAACCGTCAGGTCATTGAAATCGAGATTGGTCGTTATGGGGAGGCGGTACTCGGTGGCGTTAGCATCGATTTCTTTATTGGCTGCATCGTCCGGAATGGACAACATTGGCGCAACGCCGAGGCGCGTGATGGTTATCGTTGTAGACTTGTCGTAGTATGTTGTGGCGGTGACGGTCGCAGTCTCGGACTCGGTCGTGGTTGCCGGTTCAATATAGAATGTGATGGCGTTTGTTAGGACGCTATAATCAAGGGTGGAGCTTCTCATCGCGCGTACCCAGTCCATATCCGTTTTGACCGTAAAAGGTATAATGGAATTGTTCTCGAAAACGACAGAAGCCTCACCTCCATCACTGCTTACGGATAGGCTTGTGTCGGATGGTTTCAATGCCTCGTCCTTGCCATAGAACGGCTTTTGGTATTTTATGTCCGCACCGATGATTTCTCCGGCAGAGTTTTGCGTGTAATTGGTGACGTAGATGCGGTAAAAGGCGTCATAAGTACCCCATATATATCCGTTGCCCGGTGTAACTGCGACCTTAGAGACATACCCGGTCTTGGGAATGTACCCCACATTTCCTAAGCCTTTCATACCGCCGAGATCTACAATGATACCACCATTGGCATTGAAGTTGTCCGCACCATCTATGTATAGCCTGTCGTCGAGTTTGGTTTTGCTGTCTCCGGCGGCGGCTTCGCTGCGCATTGAGAGTTTGACGGTGCCTGCGGGGTCGGCGACCTCTTTGTCGGGGTTTATGGGATTGGGGTTGTCCGGCTCATCGCCGTTGCTGTCGCCGCAGGCGGGCAGCAGGCACAGGCATAGCATAGCAGCGCATGCCGTGTACCAAAGTCTTTTTAAGGCTTTCATAGAGTGTGAATGCGCGGCCGACAATCTCCTACGGCCACTGTGTATAGGGGGTGATGTTTGGGTATAAAAAAGGGTGTGGAGATTGAAATTACATCTTATTCCCATATCCAAGGCCTTGACGGAAGCCCATTCCTGTAAATAAGACATCAATCACCACACCTATGCGTATAACGGGTGCGTGTCTGTATGCACACACGTGTATATGCAAAAATGCGGATGCCATTGTCTCTTATCTTTCAGGAATATATCTTAAACCGTCAAGTTTGGATATGGAAGATAATAGATAACTACATCTTTTTTGTATTGTATATGTTTTTTACAATCGCATAGCGACTGACGGACCGGTTCTCTTACCCATGTCCGTTGCAAAGGTATATAAAAAAGTTTAACAAAACAAAATTTTCACACGAAAAATTCGGGGGGGGGTAATTGGCTGATTGTTAGTGTAATACGCTTTTAGGCGCAGGCCTGGCGTGTATCCGGCCGGATGATACGGTATGGCCCACGATTATTACACCCCCGGGACGGCATAAACAAAAGACGGCAGCCGAGCCGATGGGCGCGACTGCCGTCTTTTTGATGCGAAGATCAGGATTACTTGTTCAGCTGCTTGAGCAGTTCGGTTACAGCAGCCTCAATCTGGCGGTCACGACCCGTGACGACGTCCTCCGGAGAGTTGTAAACCTCGATGTCCGGGTCGAGTTGCCGGTTCTCGAGTGCATGACCGTTGCGGTCCAGCGAGGTCACCTGCGGGATGCCGAAGACGAGTGAGGGGTCGATCTGCGTTTCCCACCATACAGCCGTCATCGTGCCCGGTACGGGAGCGCCGACAATCTTGCCTATGCCAAGGGTCTTGTATACGTATGGTGTGCCGTGCGCGTCACTGTAATTGTACTCGTTGGTCAGCATTACCGAGGGCTTGGTCCATTGCGAGAACGGGTCGCTGCCGATATAGCGGCCGCGAGGTGCGTAGCGCACATATTCCTTGCCCGAGAGTAGCAGTGCCACATCGTTGTGCAACCATCCGCCGCCGTTGTAGCGTGTATCCACGATGACCGCCTCGCGATTGCGGTAGCGACCCAACAGCTCGCTGTATACTTCGCGGAAGCTGGGCGAGTCCATACCTTGGATGTGAACGTATCCTATGCGGCCGCCCGAGAGGCTGTCCACAAGTTGTTGGTTGCGCTCCACCCAGCGGTGGTAAAGCATTCCGGATTGTGCTCCGGCGCTGATGGCGCGGACGGTGACTGTGCGGTTCTTGCCGTCGACAGAGCGCACGGTCAGGCGCACCTTCTTATTCACCTTGCCTTGCAGCAGCAGGTTGTAGTCTGCATCTGCGCCAATCTCGTTGCCGTTGATGGCTGTGATGACATCGCCCGGCTTTACATTGGCTTTGGCTGAAGCCAGAGGCGAGCGCGGCAGCACTTCGGCCACCTTCAGGCCCTCGCCACGGTAGTCTTCGTCATAGAATGCGCCAAGTACAGCCGTAGGCAGTGCCTTGGACGGCTCGAAATAGCGGCCTCCGGTGTGGCTGGCGTTGAGCTCCCCGAGAATTTCGCTGAGCATATCGGCGTAGTCGTAATTGTTGTTGATATGTGGTAGGAAGCGACGATAATCATTGCCGTAAGCATCCCAGTCTACGCCGTGTAGATTGACATCGTAGAACTTGTCGCGCACTTGCGAAAGCATATGATCGAAGATGTATTCGCGTTCCGCTGCCGGGTCGCGGTCGTACTCTGCCTCGAAGGACACGGTCTCCTCTTTGCCGTCTTTCAGCGACACTTTCTTGATGCCGCTTCCCGACAATACAAAGAGGTTGTCGCCTTTGGCGTCATACTCAAAGCCGCCCGATACGCCCTTGGCCAGCAGGCGTGTCTCATCCTTGCGCAGGTCGCGCACATAGAGGTTGCCGCCGCCCTCGGTGGCCAAAGCCACGTAGTACAGCTTGTCGCCCTTGTCCGAGAGGTAGCTGTCGCCCATAGACGATGAGCGCTCGGTCAGACGCTTGGTGCGATATCGGCGGTTGGCAAAATCAAATACGTGCGGTTTGACAGGCTCGTCTTTCTTGTCGGCCTTGTCTTTCTTTGACTTTTTGTCTTTCTTATCTTTCTTTTCAGACTTCTCGGATTTGTCCGCCTTGTCATCCTTGTCTTCCTTCTCGGCATCTTCGACTAATGCGGCCTCCTCCTCGGTGCGGTTGATTTCCTCCCAAGCGCTCTCGTCCAGGGCCATGAATACCACATCACTTTGATTGCCCCAGCTGCCGTGGCTCTTCATGCCATATCGGCCGGTAGTATATATCAGTGCGCGGCCGCCCATGGCCCAGCGCGGGTTGCCATCGCTGTATCCGCTTTCGGTGAGGTCAATGACCTCCGAGCCGTCGGCACGTACAGCCGCGATGTCGGTGTTGTTCCATCCGCCTATGCCGATGTAATCGATGAGTAGCCATTGGCTGTCCGGATTCCAGACAAACGAAATATCGCCGTCCGAATAGCTGTAATTATACTTGCCGTCCAAGGCTGTAACGACCTTCTTCGTGGCTACATCGAGTACGCGCAGTGTCACGCGGTCTTCCAGGAACGCCACTTTTTTGCCGTCAGGGCTGAACACCGGTTGCTGAGCCGTGTTGCCTCCGGCGTACAACAATTTTTCTTCGATAGCGGTGGCGTAGGTAAAGTGCTTCTCCTTGCTGTCCTTGATGGTAGCGGTATACAGCGCCCATTTGCCATCGCGTTCCGAGTCATATACGATGGTGCGTCCGTCCTTGCTGAAGCTCAGACAGCGCTCCTGTCCCGGAGTGTCGGTGATGCGGCGCGTAGTGGCGTACTTCACCGAGGTCACGTATATGTCGCCGCGCATCACGAAGGCTACTTCCGAGCCGTTGGGGCTGACAGCGAGGTTGGTGGCGCCGTTGCTGCGTATCGATTTGTTCGGAGCACCGGCGTAATCGTCAGCAGCGATGGATATTTCCATCTTGGTCGGTGTCGGGGCACCGACGGCCATGGTATATATCTCGCCGTTCCAGCTGAAAGCCAATGTGCCATCGGTCGCGCGGCTGAGGCTGCGTACCGGATGGCGTGTGAAGGCTGTGACCTGTACCGGATCGCCGCCGTTGATGCTTCCGCGCCAGATGTTAAGCGTTCCGTCCGTTCCGCGTTCCGACAGGTATACGTAATTGTCCTTGCCATCCCATACGGGATTGTGGTCGTTGCCGTTGAAGGTGGTCAGGCGTGTGTACCGCCCATGGTCATCAAGCCATATATCGGCAGTGCCGGACGAGCGTTCGTGCTTGCGCAGCACGTCCTCATAGCTCTTCTTGTCCTGGTAGAGCATACGCCCCGAGGCGTCCACATCGACAGCGCCTATAGGGAACGGTAGCACCATATGCGGGCGAGCGCCGGCACGCAGAGGCACGCTGTACAGCTGTGCGCCTGTATACGAGCGTATTGTAGTGGATGGCATAATGCCGGCCGAAAACAGCACGGTGCTGTCGTTGAGAAAGCCTTTAGGTGTTTCTGAGCCTCCGGCGGTGGTGAGACGCACGGCACGTCCGCCCTGAGACGAAATTGCGTAAACGTCCATACCGGTGCCGTCGCGGTCACTGGCAAAGGCTATGGTTTTGCTGTCCGGACTCCATACAGGATAAGAGTCGTATGCCGGGTTGGAGGTGACGGCGCGAGCCTCACCTCCGGTGGCCGGAACGGTATAGATGTCGCCTTTGTAACTGAACGCTACGGTCTTGCCGTCCGGAGATATAGCCGGATGGTTGAGCCATAGCGGTGCCGAGTCACCGCCTGTGGTGGCATAGCCTTGCAAAGAGCATAAGGCTATGGCTGTGATAACGATTTTGTTCATAGTATATATTTTAGAAACTTGTATATAAGACGTTTGTCGTTGGCCAAATATAACACACGGGCCGTTGTTTATGGCGTTAAATAATGCAAAAGGCAATGGTCGCACCATATATTGGACCGAAAAACACAAAAGACACGGCACCGCAGACAAGGTTAGGACAAGCTGACATGCAATGTTGCAGTGTTGCATAGTCATGTATGTAAGCTACGGCATTTTGTCTCGGCATGTTTTGTGTCGATATTGGATGTTAATCGCAAAATTAATCAAAAAAACGGACTATGGCTGTGGTACGGGCGAAAATGTGTATCTTTGTGTCATGGCTCATAAGGTAATGCGTACGATGATGACACCCTTGACCGTTTTAGGTAAGGGCATCTTGGGTTTTGTAGTGCCCGATACATGCTATGTGTGCGGTCGTCCGCTTAGGGGAGACGAAAGGGCTATATGTGCCCACTGTCTTATCGATTTGCCGCGCACGATGTTGCATTATGTGAAAGATGATGCTGTGCTCAACGGCCTGGCTACACAAGTACCTGTGGGACGTAGTGCCGCATGGATACACTATGAAAAAGGTACGAAGGTCGCCCGTTTGATTTTGACAATGAAATTTGGCAATAGACCCATGCTCGGAATGGAAATGGGACGAAAATTTGCGCGCGAACTTATGCCTACGGGTTTTTTCGGCGGTATGGATGTGATTATGCCCATACCATTGCATTGGAGCAGGCTGGTGAAACGCGGATACAATCAAACGGAATTCATAGCGCGCGGCATAAGCTCGGTCACCGGGTTGCCTATAGATGCAGGATTGCGTGCGGTACGCCGCCATCCGGCGCAGGCACGCAAGAATGTCGAACAACGCAAGGCCAACCTTGCCGGGACAATGGAATACAAAGGAGGCGAAGGTGCATTGTCAGGCCGACATGTCTTACTTATAGATGATATCGTCACCACCGGAGCAACCATGCGAGAGGCTGTACGTGCCTTGACGCAAGATAGCGGGGTGGGGCGCGTGAGCATTTTGTCGTTGGGCCGTGCACATTCCGTTAACGATTGACATCCGATATTGTATAGACAACCGAATTTACTTTTTTTATGAAAAAGAGAGTATATAACGTATTGTTGGTGTGCCTTTTGGCTATAACAAGTGTATTTGCACAACCTTACGAACAGGAAGTGCGCGTCACCAATCACTCGGCGAGCATTGTACTTGCCGGGACGCTGACTACACCTCCTTCGCCCAAGGCCGTATGTGTCCTTGTTACCGGAAGTGGAGCTCAAGATAGGGATGAAACGCTTTTGGACCATAAACCATTTAAAGTTTTGGCAGACAGTCTTGCCGGCCGTGGATATGCGGTGCTACGCATGGATGATCGTGGTACCGGCGCCAGTGAAGGTGACTTTGCAGGGTCCACGGTGGATGATTTTGTGACAGATATTGCTTCCGGAGTTGGGTATGTCGACTCGCTTTTCAGCACAATTCCGATATGTGTTATCGGTCATTCGGAAGGTGGAGGTATCGCCATACGGCTTGGGGCATCAGACGAACGTGTGGATATGATTGTTACGTTGGCTGCACCTGCATGGCGCGGCGATTCGATAATAATGTCGCAATGTCGTGAGATGGCCGTACGTATGCTCGGGCATTGGGATGGTGAAGCGCTGCAACGCCAATTGCTTGATATAGCCATGAGTGATGCGTCCGAGCCGAGCGTTCGAATGTCCTTGCAATATGTTATAATGACATTACCTGAAGCATCCGTTCCGCAGGTACGCAAACGGCTGTTTGCCTCAGTGGATCAAATGTCTACGCCATACTATCGGCGGATGCTCCGCTACGACCCGATGCCTGATATAGAGAAAGTCAAATGCCCATGGCTTGCGCTCAACGGTGACCGCGATGTGCAGGTGTTGTGTGCCAATCTCGATACCATAGCAGCACATGCACCCCAAGCCGATACGATGACCATGGCCGGCCATAATCATCTGTTTCAGCATAGTTTATCCGGGATGCCGGACGAGTATGCGTCATTGCCTGAAGACATATCCATCGAGACTTTGAATGCGATAATAGCTTGGCTTGATGCCCATATTATGGGATTATAGGCGTATCCCATTACGGCAGAATATCCCAACCAGAAATAACACGCAAAACGAGGCGAGTTTTCAAGACTCGCCTCGCTTTCTTATGAGTAACTAATTGATGGCAACTCTTTCGAGTTCCGGAATATTATTCCTCTTGGTTCTTTTCGGCGTATTCTTTGAGCAGTTTCTCCTGAACGTCTGCCGGGACGAGTTCGTAGGAGGCAAACTTCATGGTGAACGACGAGCGTCCGCCGGTGATGGAGCTAAGTTCGGTGGAGTAGTTGGCCATTTCCTTGAGAGGCACCTTAGCCTGGATTTTCTCCAAACCATTTTCGCTGGACATGCCCATGATGATGGCGCGGTGTCCTTGCAGGCCGCTCATGACATCGCCCATGACATCACCCGGAACGAGGACTTCGACATCGTAAACCGGTTCGAGAACTTTTGGATTGGCGTTGCGGAATGCTTGCGAGAAAGCGTTACGTCCGGCCAGACGGAACGAGATTTCGTTAGAGTCCACCGGGTGCATTTTGCCGTCATATATGCATACACGCACATCGCGAGCGTATGATCCGGTCAGAGGACCTTGCTCCATGCGGTCCATAAGACCTTTGACTATGGCCGGGATGAAGCGCGCATCGATAGCGCCGCCGACGATGCAGTTGCACACAACGAGTTTACCGCCCCATTGCAGCGGAATCTCCTGAGTGTCGCGAACATTCATCTTGAATTCCTGATTGCCGAAGCGATAGGTGTCCGGAGCAGGCATACCTTCGGCATAGGGCTCGATGATGATATGCACCTCGCCAAACTGACCGGCGCCGCCGGATTGTTTTTTGTGGCGGTAGTCAGCGCGTGCGGCCTTGGTGATGGTCTCGCGATAGGGAATCTTGGGTTCCTCGAAGATGATGGGCATTTTGTCGTTGTTCTCAACGCGCCATTTGAGCGTGCGTAGGTGGAATTCGCCTTGACCGGAGAGTATTGTTTGTTTCAGTTCTTTGGATTGCTCGACAACCCATGTCGGATCCTCCTCGTGCATACGAGTGAGGATGGCGCTTAGTTTTTCGCTGTCGCTCTCGGTGACTGGGCGTACTGCGCGCTGATACTTCGGCGCGGGATATTTGATGAAATCGAACTCGTAATCGCAACCCTTTTCGTTGAGGGTATTGCCTGTGCGTACGTCTTTGAGCTTCACGGTGGCGCCTATGTCACCTGCCTTGATTTCGTCTACGGCGGTCTTGATTTGACCGCATACACAGTATATCTGAGCCAGACGTTCCTTGGTGCCGCGAGTGACGTTGTCGAGATCAGCTCCGGCTTTCAGTGTTCCGGACATAACTTTGAAGTACGACACTTCACCTATGTGCGGTTCGACGGTAGTCTTGAACATGAATACGCTCAGCGGGCCGTTGCTGTCCGGCTTGACTTCTTCGCCTGCTGTATTGAGCGGAGCGGGCATATCCTCTACGAAAGGCACAACGTTGCCCAGGAATTCCATCATGCGGCGTACACCCATGTCTTTGGCAGCGCTGACGCAGAATACCGGGAACATGGAGCGTGTAATCAAGCCCTTGCGGATACCTTCACGCAATTCGTCTTCGCTGAGGCATTCGGTCTCAAAGAATTTTTCCATAAGAGCTTCGTCGTTTTCGGCGGCAGCCTCCACGAGAGCATGATGCAATTCCTTGGCCTTGTCCATTTCTTCGGCGGGTATTTCTTCGATGGTTGGAACGCCGCCATCGGGGCCCCACGAATACTTTTTCATCAGCAGGACGTCAATCATGGCGTTGAAGCCCGGGCCGCATTGCAGCGGGTACTGAATGGCGACAATCTTCGGGCCGAAGACTTCGCGCATCTGCTCCATGACGTTGTCGTAGTCGGCTTTTTCTCCGTCAAGTTGGTTGAGTGCGAAGATTACGGGTTTGTTTACACCGGCAGTGGTGCGGAAGATGTTTTGTGTGCCTACTTCTACGCCGTATTGGGCGTTGACAACGATAAGGCCTGTGTCTGTGACGTTGAGTGCCGTTACGGCATTGCCTACGAAGTCGTCAGCTCCCGGGCAGTCGATGACGTTGAGCTTCTTGCCAAGGAACTCGGCATATATCACGGTGGAGAACACGGAGGATCCGTATTCCTTCTCTACCGGGAAGTAGTCGCATACGGTGTTCTTTGTTTCGACTGTGCCGCGGCGTTTTATCACTCCACACTCGAAGAGCATAGCTTCTGCGAGTGTGGTTTTCCCGGATCCCTTGCTGCCCAGCAAGGAGATGTTTTTAATTTCGTTGGTTTGATATACCTTCATGTTATTAGGTGGTTTTTAGATAATACAATGTTATTGGTAAAAAAACTGGGCGCAATTTACGCACTTTTCTTTGATTTGAATGTACGCTTCGGTATGTTACGCAACATGTTTTTAACTTTTTGAAACACTTTGCCGAGTATACACATCTTTTAATTATGGCTAATATGTTTGAAGTTGTGATAGCTGTCGGAAAAACGCTTACGATGTCGTACGTTGTTGAATTCAGTTGGTGACGGCATCGCAAAATATAACGAGCGCGCCATGCGTAGTGAAGATGTGCAAAAAAAGCATAAAAACAAAGGGCAAGTGTTTGTGACTGAAAAAATATGCTTACCTTTGATTAAACGTTAGAAAGCATTTGTTGTCTAAGCATTAAGACGACGAAGAAAGGACGTTTACAATACAGTTTAACAATATATCAACAATCAAAAACGAGCAAGCATGATGAAGTACAACGATTTCTTGGGCGGACTGGTGGCCTTGGCATTTGTATCGATGCCGCTGATGGCTGTGTCGCAGGACTTCGAGGACGACATCTACTATAATCCCTCGAAGGAAAAGACGACCAAGTCCCCCAAAAGTACGGCGCCTATTCGGTATGTGCCTACGCAGGACTATCCCGCAGCTGATACATATAATTACAGCAGTGCATCCACGCGCGATGTGGACGAGTACAACCGTCGTTATGCCACAACGGCAGATACAACGGCACGAGACAGCGCATACATCTCGGACAACTTTGCCTACACGCGTCGCATCGAGCGTTTTCATAACCCGGATGTTGTTGCAGCATCGGGTGATGATCAACTGATAGATTACTATTATTCGCAGCCATCCGAGACTTCCTCGGTCAATATATACGTAAATGCAGACCCGTATTTGGGTTGGGGCATATATCCGTATTATGGCTACTACGGCTATCGTCCGTATTATTCGTACTATAATCCGTGGTATAGCTGGAGATGGACCTTTGACCCTTGGTATTGGGGCTCATCTTGGACCTGGGGTTATGATCCGTATTGGTATGGAGGATGGGGCTATCCCTACTGGGCATGGAGTTCTCCATGTCCGCCGCATCACCATCATCACGGCTATGGACCCGGTTCGTCATGGTATCCGTCTTCGCCCGGGTCTTATAGACCTCACGGTACGGCATCTGCCGGAAGCACCTCGAGTCGCCGCCCTGGCTCGACGTACAACGGGTACTCGCCTTCCGGAAGTGGAATGTCACGTCCCGGCAATATGGGTCGTGGCCGTGGCAATACCACTGCCACAGCACCATCGACATCTACGCGCTCCGACGGATATGCTCCGTCATCCACAGGCTCGCGTCCCTCGACAGGATATAGCGGCGGAAGCTCTCGCGGACGTTATGGCAATAGCTCTTCGTCCACCGAAAGCCGTCGCAGCACTTACACACCTTCACGCAGTTCGTCCTCATCAAGCAGCAGCCGTGGGTCGTATAGCAGCGGTAGCCGAGGCGGGTCGTATAGCAGCGGTAGTCGAGGCGGATCGTATGGTGGTGGTAGCCACGGTGGAGGCGGAGGTGGAGGCCGTGGTCGTCGTTGATAAGGCTATAGGCAACAGTCTCCATATCTAATGAACAATAAAACAGAAAAATACATCCAGAACATGAAACGTCTCATTATTCCGGCTCTTATCGCTGTCTTGGGGATTCCTACGGTCTTAGGGCAAAGCTCCATTGACGCGTTGCAGCTTACGAGCAGTGACTTCAAAGGTACGGCACGCTTTATGGGTATGGGCGGTGCATTTACCGCACTCGGTGGCGACCTGTCGACATTGACCCAAAACCCGGCCGGTATCGGTATTTATCGACACAGCGAGATAGGTGCCACTCTCGATATCAATTTTCAAAAATCAGCTACATCATCGGCAAGTAATACTTATTCGGCAACGCAGACTAAGGCATATTGCAACAATTTCGGATATGTAGGCGTCATACGCCTTGACGGACTGTTGCAGTCGTTCAATTGGGGTGCTACGTATAACCGTGTAACCTCTTTTGACCGCAAAACTTCCGGATATGTTGTGCCGACCAATACTTCGCTGTCCAACTACATAGCCTCATTTACGGGTGGCATAAATCCTGACGAGTTGAATTTCAGCAGTACATACAACCCCTATCGCGACAGTAGCCACGACTGGCTGAGTATATTGGCGTATAACACCTATATGATAAGCTCGTCGGATGCGCAAGGTCGGTCCTATCGGGGATTGTTCCAAACCGGTACCACCGGAGATGCCGAAACAACATTGCTTGAGCGTGGATATTTGGATGAATACAGCTTCAATTTTGGTGGCAACTTTTCCAATTTGGTGTATTGGGGCTTGTCCGTAGGAGTGACAGACCTCAGCTACACTCGCGAAGTATGGTATTCAGAGTCTATGGAGAATGCTTCGGTATATGATGCTGCATCACAGAATAACGTCAACGGCAATGCCGGTATCAACTTGAACAACTACAAACACATCAATGGTTCCGGCTGGAATCTCAAGGCCGGTGTCATTGTGCGTCCTACCAACGAATTCCGTTTCGGTTTTGCAGTGCATACCCCCACTTGGTACTCATTGGAACACTCATACTATGGCATAGCCAGCTACAGCTACTTGAATACTAGCATTGTAGAAGGAAAGGACAATCTATTGTCCGGATCTGAGTATACCGATAACGCCGGCTTTGACTGGAAACTGCGCTCACCATGGCGTCTGATGGCAGGTGTAGGATTCGTGGGTAGCGACTTCATCATCAGCGCCGACTACGAATACGTTGCATATCCTGATATGAATGTACAGACAGCCGGATACGACAACTGGGGTTACATCACAGGGTATTATGACAATATAGGTGTCAATGAAGACATCAAGACATATACGCAGGGCGCAAATATCGTGCGTGTAGGAGCAGAATATCGTCTCTTGCCTTCGTTGAGCCTGCGTGCCGGTTACAATTGCTCGATGTCAAACATTAAAGACGATGTGCGCAAAGGCTCTGTTATGGTTGTTACCAGTGGTACAGATCCGTCCTTCTCATTCAATAAAACCACGCAAAATATTTCGGTAGGTATTGGATATCGTTACAAATCATGGTACTTGGACGGCGCCTATGTGCACACCAATCGCAAAGGCACGTTGCATGCATATACTGATTTCAACGGATACAGGGCTCCGAAATATGATGTGACAGACAACGATAATCAGATAGTACTATCTATGGGTTTCAAGTTCTGACGCAAAACATAGACAGACATTATATAATATAAAAGATGGGGCGACCAAGTGTTGCCCTCATCATTACATATAAGAGTATAAGAGATTATAGGAGTATTTATTAGCCCTTGTTATGCTACATCAGTGCCTCGACACCGTCTACCCGGCCGAAGTCTACGAGACTGAAGCCGAAGCGCTCAAGGCGTTGGAAGCCTACAACATCAACAACTGCCGTGACTGCATCGTTAATGGTGATGCCGATAATATTCTCATGGTGTGGGTATCGGTCGCCCGTTGCAACTACGACCCCGAGGACATAGACGGCGAACTGGATGCCGGTGCGCTGCTTTCGGAAGCGGAAAAAACCACCAATGTATACACGAAGGAGTTCGTGCTCGGCGCTGACGAGGAGTGGTACGATGACAATCGCGGAAATGAATGCCGCTTCGGGGCTCACCCCTTTACCGATGCCGAAATCAAGGAGGGCAAAGGCGCGTCTATGACGCTGACCGATGCTGCCGGTAAGGTCATCAAGTCTGAGACCTATACTCGGAAGCCCGGCTGCTCGACTTGGTCGACGGCTATCGGGCGCACTACTCGCAAGGCCGTAGGCTTGGCCATCGCTCAAGCTCGCAACGCCGCAGGCCTTTCGGTTCGCGACCTCGCCGACCGCTGTGGTCTTGATGCCGGCCACCTCTGCCGTATCGAAAACGGACGTATGAACGTCACGCTTGACACTGTCGCCAAAATCTGCGAGGCGCTCGGTCTGCGTCTTGAAGCGGTGTCGGGTTCTGAAACGAAATAAAACGAAAAGCGACCGCGTCTGCTCTACATGGCGCGGTCGCTTTAATTCTCCCTCAACTTGGTTGACATTTTTAATTATGTTTGCATGATGGTTAAACAAAAAGTATTGGAGCAATGCATATAGATGCAATGAAAATAGCGCAGGAGTACGCTTATAAAAATGGCAAAGACACAGTTCGCTTCGCAGGAGAGAGAAATGGATATAAGTATTTCCATGTTTTTCTATGGGCGACACGAAATCACAAACTGGGAGTTCAGCAATATATCAAAATCAGCAGGACTGGCAAAATTACCAGTATTCTCTCACTCAAAGAGATTATGTGGGCAGGCGATATGGAGGTTCTACTGAATAATCTTTGATATCTTTTTTAGAATATTGGCATCAAACAAAAGTTTATCTACTTTTAGAACCTCGATGCTTTCCAATGAAGTATATTCTCTTATATTCAGAAAATCGCCGCTTTGTGGGTCATAGAACAACAGCTTTCCATTTGAGAATTTTTCAGCTGTAATAACATGCCCCCTGTTTGCTGTTAGGTTTATCCCGATATGGTAACGTCCTTTTGCCGACAACTCCCTTTCAAGCTTTGCATACAAAGCCTCATCGCTATCAGCTTTGAGAATTGTAAGTTGTGGCGTTTTCCCGGTTTTAGGGTTTACCCATATATTCTGAAAGTTTTCACCGAGCTGGAATGTTATACTGCCTTTTCTTGCAGAGTATCCGACAGCGGTTAAATTCAACCCACGCAAGCGAGCCTCGTGGACAGCCACACAACACTGACAATTGTCGCTGTATTCAGCCCCTTTGCCATAATTTACATTCCCACGTCCTTCGTTGGCCTCGAGGAATGTCATAGGTTTCGGTGGTGTCTTTATGCCGAATTCTTTTGCGATTTCCTCTGTGTTCTGCATAACTTCGTCCGTCAGCGTTGCGGCCGGCATATTCTCGTAAACCTTGAATGCTGCTCGTGTCGCTGTCCGTCCGAGCTTTGTGCCTGTAACTGCACCCACGCCATTATAACGAGACATCCTTATGCCGGTATACTTGGCATTGTCGCGGATGAAGTACGGCAGCGAGTGGCCGTTGGCGATGCGGTCGCGGTTATCTTCCACCCAGTTTTTGAATGCTTCGGGCGTATCGGTGACGGCGTTGGCGCTGTCCGCCGACGGCTGCCTGCCGTCAAGGATGCGCTTGGTGTCGCGTGCCATCTCCTCCTCGGTTTTGAGGATGGTGACGGCGCGGCAGCGGCAATGCGGATGCCAGCCCGTGAATTTGAAGCCCTTGGGGTATCGTCCTGCGAGTGTGTCGCAGATGTCCGTGAGCGTGCGCACCGCGTTGGCCTTGGGCGTTCCGTCTGCACGCATTTGCCCCGGCAAGTCCGAGGTCTTCTCGCCCGGTTGGAGGCGGATGGTGTGGTTGTCGCTCAGCACAATTTCGATGCCGACAACGAAATCCATTTTTTGCCAGCGCAGGTGGTCGGCGGTACGATACGCGATATTGGTTTCGGTCGCGGCGAGGCGCCGTGCGTTCATATACGAGCTGCGGTACACTCCGCGTCCCGGGTGGGATGTCGAGGTCAAGTCCCATTTCGATTTCGTTCTCTCAGAAATTATTACTAACTTCGCAGTAACCAAAGAAAGCTCTTATTCGTGTGCGTCAGGCAGTCGTTTGTCTGCACTCGTTTTTCTATGCTCTTTTGCATAAAATAGAATGGAGCACTATTGTGGCCCCAATATACAGATATGTCATAACAGCTAATGGAACCCAACGAACTGCCGCAAGACCCGGCAATATTGATAAGTTATATTAACACCCTTCTACGCGATCGCTATGCCTCGCTTGACGAATTGTGTGAAGATACAGGGATAAATTGCGAGGCACTTGTCGCGCGTCTGGCGCAGGCCGGATTTGAGTATAACGCTTCGCTCAATAAATTCTGGTAAATATGGGTGACGCGCAAACAGAAACGCCGGACTATTTGGTTCAGCTAAACGAGCAGCAGCGGGCTGCTGTCCTCTATACTGGAGGGCCGCAACTGGTCATTGCCGGTGCCGGTTCGGGCAAGACCCGCGTGCTGGCCTACAAGATTGTGCATTTATTGTCCCATGGATACGAGCCGTGGCGTATCATGGCGCTTACGTTCACCAATAAAGCTGCGCGAGAAATGCGCGAACGCATCACCACCCTTGTGGGAGCCAAGGCTGCTTCGCGCATACTTATGGGTACATTTCACTCCGTGTTCGCGCGTATGTTACGCTCCAATGCCAAATTGCTGGGGCTTAATAGAAATTACACTATCTACGATGCCGCTGACAGCCGCAATCTGGTCAAGACCATCATCAAAACCCTGAGCCTTGATGAAAAAGTCTATAAGCCGCAGTCCGTAGCCGCCGTAATATCCAACGCCAAGAACGATATGCTTTCGCCCGAGCAGTATATTGCAGATTCCGGTATACAGCGTATCAATACGGCTCGGAATATGCCGCGTCTGGGCGAAATCTATGCGGCATACTGTGCTCGATGCCGTCGTGCTGATGCCCTCGACTTTGACGACTTGCTATACTATACCAATATTCTGTTGCGTGACCACCCGGATGTGCGACGTCATTATCAAGAATTCTATCGCTACATACTTGTAGATGAGTATCAGGACACCAATTTCGCGCAGCACATGATCATATCACAGCTATGTCCTGATAATCCCGGGTTGTGTGTTGTGGGCGATGACGCGCAAAGTATATACTCGTTCCGTGGCGCCAACATAGCCAATATTCTCAATCTCCAACGCACATTCCCCACCATTAAGACCTTCAAATTGGAACGCAATTATCGTTCCAGTCAGAATATCATTAACGCCGCCGGAAGCCTTATATCCAAGAATAAGCAGCAGATACCCAAGAATGTTTATTCAGAAAATGGGGTAGGGACACGTATCGAAGTAGTGCGCAGCTACAGCGACTACGAAGAGAGTTTTTTGGTGACCAACCGGATTTCTCAGCTCAAGATGTCCTCTGGTGACACATACGAAGACTTTGCCATTCTCTATCGCACCAACGCACAAAGCCGTATACTTGAGGAATCACTACGCAAGCGCAACATCCCCTACCGCATTTACGGCGGACTATCCTTCTACCAGCGTAAGGAAGTCAAGGATGCCCTGGCATATTTTCGCTTGGCTATGAACCCTGATGACGAAGAATCTCTGAAACGAGTCATCAATTTCCCGGCACGCGGCATTGGTGATACAACGCTCAAGAAAATTCTTACGGCAGCCGCCGTGAACGATGTGCCTTTATGGGCCGTGGTTAAGGCACCCCTCCAATACGGACTTAATATTAACGCCGGTACGCAGCGCCGTCTGCGCGCCTTTGAGGATATCGTCACCGAACTCAATGACATGGTGGCAACCGGCGCCACGGCTGATGCCATATCCGATAGGATGCTAAGTCTGACTCACATGATGGATGAGTATAAATCGGACAATACCCCCGAGAGTATCACCAAGCGAGAGAATCTCGAAGAACTCACCAACGATGTTAAGGCCTTTGTGCAATCCCAGCACGAGCAGGGACTTGGCGAAGGTACCATACCTGAGTATATGGCACAAACATCCTTGGCCACTGATGCCGATACTGCCGAGGCCGATGCGGACACGCCCAAGGTAACGCTTATGACAATACATGCCGCCAAAGGATTGGAGTACGGCAATGTATTTGTGGTGGGCGTGGAAGACGACCTATTGCCATCGATGATGAGCAAAGACTCTCCGGCAGCCATAGAAGAAGAACGACGCCTGCTTTATGTGGCCATTACACGAGCCAAACACTACTGTATGCTATCCTATGCCACCTCGCGTTTTCGTAACGGCATAACAGAGTTTACCACGCCCTCGCCCTTCCTTAAAGACATCGATCCAAAGTACCTGTCCTTCCCCTCAGGATCGGAGATTGTCGAGAACAGTCTGGATCAAACGCGACGTGTTAAGCCGTGGCTCACTCGTAAGCCGCCGATACCCGTCAGGCAGCCACAGGCGTCGGCAAGCAAATCAGATGAGTCCACATTCCACGCCTCGCAACTTTCCGTAGGTATGGATATACGACATAGCCGCTTCGGCAAGGGAACAATCACCGAAGTGGACGGCAAAAATCCCGGCGGAGCACGCATAAAAGTACGCTTCGATACAGGCGAAATCAAGATTCTGATGCTGGCATTTGCTCGCTTCACTATCCTTTAAGTATTACTTCATATCGTGTACAGCACACTATTCATCAATAAAGCATTGTCAAGATTAATTCTGCATAGATAATTTTACAGCAATACATTCCAATGACCATAAACCAACTGCCCACTCCTTTCTATATAATTTACGAAGACCGCATACGTCGCAACCTTGATTTGATAGCGGACGTGGCTGCGCGTGCTGATGTCGAGATTATCATGGCCTTTAAGGCCAATGCCTTATGGCGCACCTTCGACATTGTCCGTGAATACGGCTTCGGATGCACTGCAAGCAGCATCAACGAATTGCGTTTGGGGCGTGAATACCTTACCGATAATATTCACGCCTATTCGCCGGCATATACGGACGACACCATTGACGAATATGCACACAACTGCACACATATTACTTTCAATTCGTTGAGCCAATGGGAACGCTATGGCGCGCGTTTGCGTGGTACGGGTGTCAGCGCCGGTCTGCGTGTCAATCCACATTGCTCCGTCATAGATACGGACATATACAATCCGGCACTTCCTGGTAGTCGTTTCGGTGTCAGCGCCTCCGAAATCGGCAATAGTCTTCCCGAAGGCATTGAGGGCCTGCACTTTCATGCGCTGTGCGAATCCACGTCTTACGACTTGGCCAAGGTGCTTGAGGCCTTTGAATACCAATTCGGACATCTGTTGCCGCAAGCCAAATGGGTTAATATGGGGGGCGGCCACCTGATGACACGACAGGGTTATGACACAGGACACCTCATAGAGTTGCTCAAAAGTTTTCGTCGCCGCTATCCGCATTTGCGAGTGATACTTGAGCCGGGCAGTGCCTTTATGTGGCGCACCGGAGACCTTATTAGCAGTGTCGTTGATGTAGTGAGTCATGACGATGTCAATACCGCAATTATGGACGTATCCTTTGCATGTCATATGCCGGACACGCTCGAAATGCCCTATCGGCCTACAGTGAGCGAAAGCGTTTCCGAACAGCCCGGACATACCATCGCATACAGGCTCGGTGGCAATTCGTGTCTTAGCGGCGACTTTGTCGGTGATTGGCACTTTACCAAGCCGCTGTGCCCCGGAATGCGCCTGACATTTGAAGATATGAACCACTACACCAATGTCAAGACCACCATGTTCAACGGCATACAACATCCGGACATAGTCTTATGCAACCGTGACGGCCAATGTCATTACCTGCGTCGTTACACCTATGAAGACTACAAAAGCAGAATGTCATAAACAAATGTATTACAATTGTTTAGGCAATAATAACTTGAGTTATACTATATATTGTCTCAAGTGACTCCGAGCGAGTGTCATTCCGAGACATATGCCACATCTAAACACAACAAAAACAGCCACAATGTTATTTTCAGTCATTATCCCGGTATACAATCGTCCGGACGAAGTCCGCGATCTGCTTGACAGCCTGCTGGCGCAAAAAGCCTGTAACTTCGAAGTAATCATTGTCGAGGACGGCTCAACGATACCATGCAGTCGGCAGTGTGAAGATGCTCGTGCCGCCGGTCTCGATGTCAAGTACTTTCATAAAGACAATGAAGGGCGTTCCATCGCTCGCAACTACGGTATGGAACGCGCCAAGGGAGACTACTTCGTTTTCTTTGACAGCGATTGTGTAATTCCGCCGGAATACTTCGAGACTCTCTCTAAGGTCCTTGCCGAACATCCCACCGACTGCTACGGCGGACCAGATGCCGCCCATTCATCTTTCACTACCACGCAGAGGGCTATAAATTACACTATGACATCCTTCCTTACCACCGGCGGCATACGCGGTGGTAAGCTTGCCCTCGAGAAGTTCACCCCACGCACCTTCAATATGGGCTTTTCGCGCCGGGTCTACGAGACTGTAGGTGGTTTTCGTGAGATGTTTTCCGAAGACATAGATATGAGCAAGCGCATAGCGCGTGCCGGATTTGCAACCTCGCTCATAGCAGATGCCCCCGTGTGGCACAAGCGCCGTGTCGATTTCCGTAAATTTCTGCGACAGGTATACGTCTTCGGGATGTCGCGTATCACTCTCAAGCTGCTTTATCCCGAATCGCTCAAGGTCGTGCACACCCTTCCGGCTGTAGCCGTGCTGTTGGCCGTTGTTATGGTTGTTCTTGCCATCATGGTGTCCCCGTGGTGGCTCCTGCCAATAGGAATATACCTTGTGGCTGTGTATGTTATGGCTCTGGCTGCTACGCACTCGGTAGTAATAGCGGCCAAAGCAGTGCCCGCCGCCATCATTCAGCTCGGCGGCTATGGCACAGGCTTTATACAGGCTTATGTGTCCAAGATAGTGCTACGTCGCGGACGTGATGTTAACCGAGAAATCGAAATGCGCCGTGGAAAATAATACCCCGACCCTATTGATACGCGACCTTCCGTTAGAACGAAAGCCACGCGAAAAGGCCATCGCCCAAGGGTTTGATGCCTTGACAGACGCCGAACTCATGGCCATAATATTCTCCACCGGCATTAAGGGCAAATCAGTGCTTCAACTCTCCGAGGATATCCTTAGAGACAATGACGGCCACTTGTCGATGCTCATGCGGATGACGCCGCAGCAAATTATGGAACGGTACAAGGGTATAGGTCAAGCAAAGGCGGTGACACTATTGGCTGCTTTGCACTTGGGCGAACGTTCGCGCGCCGATTGTGTCGAAAGACAAAAAGAAAAAATATGCACATCCGAATTGGCTTTTCGAAAAATGGCGCCGGTGTTTCTCGGTCTTGACCACGAGGAATTTTGGCTATTGTTGCTTAATAGGGCGCTGATGCCGCTTAAAAGCGTGCGCCTTGGTGTAGGCGGCCTCAGTGCCACGGTCGTCGATGCAAAGGTTGCCGTGCGTGCCGCCCTTGATGCTTATGCTTCGGCTGTTATCATGCTCCACAACCATCCGTCAGGCAATACGATGCCAAGTCCGCAGGACGATGTTATCACGCGCAAAATCAATGACGCTATGGCCTTATTTGACATAAAAGTTAATGACCACCTTATTGTAACCGATGGCGACTACTACTCATATCATGATAATGGTCGAGTGATTTAACCATGATATGAAAGCATAGCTTCCATCGGTTAGAAATAGCCGATGATGTGCAATATAGAAGGGGTGAGGATGGCGGTGAAAATGCCATTGAGAGTCAGGCCGAGGCTGGCGAAGGCACCATAGCGATCGCTGACACCGAAGGCGCGCGATGAGCCTACGGCATGAGCAGCAGTCCCCATTGAAAGACCTTGTGCCATAGGGCTGTGTACGTGAGACCAGCGCATTACGCCGAATCCGATGATTCCACCGAAGATGCCTACGCTGACTACTACGGCAGCAGTGAGTGATGGAATGCCTCCCAACGATCCGGTTACCTCCATAGCGATAGGTGTTGTAACGGACTTGGCGGCCAAGGACATAACGATTTCGTGTGATGCTCCGCACAAATCGGCCACTATCACCACAGAGATGATGCCCGATATGCATCCGCCGAGGGCTGATAAGGTGATAGGTAGTAATTGCTTCTTGACGGTAGACAATTGTTTGTACAAAGGTACTCCAAGTGCTACGACGGCCGGTTTGAGCCAGAATTCGATGTACTTGCCATATTGATTGTATGTATCATATGGGATATCATAAGCTGTCAGAAAGACTATGATGAGCGCAATGGTCACCAGGATAGGGCTGAACAAAGAAAAATGCGTCCTTCGCTGGATAATTTGTGCCGATCCGTAGATGACAAAAGTCAGCGCTAAAAGAAAGTACGGATTATTGATGTATTCCATGCCTCTGATATTTACGGACCAACTGGTGTATCCATCCGGTGACAACAATAACGACGACGGTGCTTGCGGCCGATGCCATAATGATGGGAAGTAGCTGAGCCTTGATTATGTCAAGATGCAGCATAAGAGCAACGCCCGGTGGGATAAAGAAAAAACCGAGATTCTTCACCAAGAAATTGGCTATACTCTCGACCCAGCGCAACTTGACCCATTTTAGTTGCAGACAAGCCGTCAACAAAAGCATACCTATGATACTTGACGGCAATTTGATTCCGGTGAGCCATACTACAAACTCGCCGATAGCAAGGAATCCGAAAATGATTCCGCATTGGTAAACCATAACAAATCTTTTTATACCTAAAAACGGCTGCAAATGTACGGCGTTTCCGCCGAACAGCCAAATATGAATATGATAGTGTTGTTGAGATAGCGGGTAATTACCGCAATATCAGGATGCTAATTTCTGAAAACATGGTCTGCAAAGCATAATGAGAACAACGGAACCCATAACATCGAAAACAAATGTCGATTTCGGGCAGGTATTTGACGAGAAATGCGTAAATTTGCGTAGTCAAAGGCAGGGATATTGTCTTGCCTAAATATTTAAACACCATACAAACAACATCCTACCAGCACAATGAAAGCAGACGTACTTCTCGGACTACAATGGGGTGATGAAGGCAAGGGTAAAGTTGTAGATGTGCTCACGCCGCATTACGCTGCGGTGGCACGTTTTCAGGGCGGCCCCAATGCCGGACACACTCTTGAATTCGATGATAAGAAATTTGTATTGCGCTCGATACCCTCCGGTGTATTCCAAAAAGGCACAATCAACGTCATAGGCAACGGCGTCGTTCTCGACCCGGTGCTTTTTGCCGAAGAGGCGCGTGCACTTGAACGCGACGGCGGCGTGGACCTGCATGCATCGCTGCGCCTTTCGCGCAAGATGCACCTGATACTGCCCACCCATCGTCTACTTGATGCTGCCGGCGAGAATGCGAAGGGCACTGCACGCATAGGTACCACCGGCAAGGGCATAGGTCCTACTTATACGGACAAAGCCGGTCGTAATGGGTTGCGTCTTGGTGATATAGACTACGACTTCGAAGCTAAATATACTCGGCTCAAGGCTACGCACTTGGACCGTCTGGCTCGTATGGGTGCACAAGTGGATGCTGATACGCTAGCTCGGAATGAAAAGGCATGGATGGAGGCTCTCGAGTATATACGCACCTTCGAACGCATAGACAGCGAGTACTATGTCAATGAGGTGCTCGACAACGATGGCGCTGTATTGTGCGAAGGTGCTCAGGGTACGCTCCTTGATGTCGACTTCGGTTCATATCCATTTGTGACATCGAGCAATACCGTGTGCGCCGGTGCATGTACCGGATTGGGTATATCCCCAAGACGGATAGGCGAGGTCTTCGGAATTTTCAAGGCTTATTGTACGCGCGTGGGTAGCGGTCCATTTCCCACTGAGTTGCATGATGACGTTGGGCGTGAGATGCGTGACCGTGGTCATGAGTACGGGGCTGTCACCGGACGTGAGCGTCGTTGTGGATGGCTCGACTTGGTTGCTCTGCGCTATTCGGTAATGCTCAACGGCGTGACACAGCTCATAATGATGAAGAGCGATGTCCTCGACACCTTCGATAGAATAAAAGTTTGCACCGCATATACTATAAACGGAAGGACAACTACATATTTCCCTTTTGATGTCAATGATGCACCTATCGAACCGCAATATACAGTCTTCGATGGCTGGAAATACGACCTTACGTCCATACGCGATGAAGCATCGCTGCCCCAAGCCTTCAAAGACTATATAGGCTTTATCGAGAAATATGTGGGAGTGGGCATCACCGTGCTCTCTGTAGGTCCGGACCGCACGCAAACAATTTTCCGTGCAGGCTTCAGCCCGGCACAGAAGGCTAAAGGTTGACCTTCGCCCAGACTTAGATGTCGAGTTACAAGATACAGACCTGCCAAAAATGTTGATAAATCATATTACCAACCACACACATTAAATTACCATGGCTAGAATCAAACCATTCAAAGGCGTCCGTCCTCCGCGCGAGTATGTGGAGAAGGTCGCATCGCGTCCTTATGACGTGCTCAATTCCGAAGAAGCTCGCATCGAAGCTAAAGGCAATCCGATGTCGCTATACCATATCATCAAGCCTGAAATAGACTTTGCTCCAGGCACTGACGAACATGACCCCAAGGTCTATGAACGTGCTGTGCAGAACTTCAAGGACTTCCGCCAGCGCGGATGGCTGATGCAGGACCCGGAGGAAAAATACTACCTATATGCCCAAACCATGAATGGCCGTACACAATATGGATTTGTTGTGGCTGCCAATGTGGATGATTACCTCAATGGCGTTATTAAGAAACACGAACTGACACGCCGCGACAAAGAGGAAGACCGAATGAAGCATGTTCGCGCCCAAAATGCCAATATTGAGCCCGTGTTCTTTGCCTTTGAAGACAACGATGTGCTCAACGACATCATCAAGCGCGTATCCGCCACAGAACCGGAATATGATTTCGTAGCCAATGACGGCTTCGGACACCACTTCTGGGTTATAGACGATAAGGCAACCATAGATACAATTACGGCCGAGTTTGCCAAGATGCCGGCATTATATATTGCCGACGGACATCATCGTACGGCTGCCGCTGCACTTGTAGGGCATGAAAAAGCCAAGGCCAATCCTAATCATACGGGCGACGAAGAGTACAACTTCTTTCTTGCCGTAGCCTTCCCTGCATCTCAGCTCAAGATTATTGACTACAACCGCGTGGTTCGCGACCTCAACGGGCTGACTCCCGAACAATTCCTGGCTCGATTGGCTGAGAACTTCGATGTCAAAGATATGGGCACCGAGGAATATCGTCCCAATGCGTTACATAACTTCTCGCTGTACCTTAGCGGACACTGGTACTCGCTTACTGCACGCCCCGGCACCTACAAGCCCGATGATCCCATAGGCGTGCTTGATGTGACCGTTTCCAGCGACCTTATACTGCGTGATATTCTGGGTATTACAGACTTGCGCAGCGACAAGCGCATAGATTTTGTAGGGGGTATACGTGGTTTGTCCGAGTTGAAGCGCCGCGTCGATTCGGGTGAAATGGCTATGGCCCTGGCGCTGTATCCCGTGTCGATGACGCAGCTGATGACTATTGCCGATACAGGGAACATAATGCCGCCCAAGACAACATGGTTCGAGCCCAAACTTCGCTCCGGTCTTGTAATACACCTTCTTGACTGATAACATCTTGATAGGGCAGGTGTGCAGTATGTACACCTGCCCTACCGCTATCCACAACATATGGCAAAATGGCATTTGGAACGATAAATAAAAAAATCACAACTATCGTGTGTGTGGTGCTGTTGTTGTCTGTAGCGATGGCAGCACAGACATACACGCGTAAGTATAACGAATACTATCAACGAACTGAGTACTATGGCGCTCATGGAAAGATGATTGGGTATTCAAAGGTAAACCGATACTATAATCGTACTGAATACTATGATGCCAATGGGCATCTACAACGCACCGAGAAGTATAATGGCTTCTACGACCGCACAGAAACTCGCGATGCTTCAGGTAAAATTGAAAGCACACGTAAGAACAACGAGTACTACGGCCGTGAAGAAACTCGTGATTCAACAGGTCGCCTTATAGGTTATCGCAAATGGAACGATTACTTGAAGCGTTATGATGTTTATGACGAAAAAGGACAGCTTGTTGGCTACGAAAAATGGAATGAATACTATAAACGTTGGGAATATCACGCTAAATAAAGTCAGGATTACAGATAGATATTAAAAAATTACTTTAAATTCGACACACGACAATGTACGAATCCAAGGAATTAGCTGAAAAGATTTGTGGTGGATATATACTCAATGAGACTGAGGCGTATGCCTTGCTTGATATGCCACCCGAAGAGTTGCGTCGGGCTGCGCTACAGGTCAGTCGGCAGATGATGCCGCGCAAGTTTGACAGCTGTTCCATTATCAATGCTCGTTCGGGTCATTGCAGTGAAAACTGCAAATGGTGTGCACAATCGGCACACTTTGCCACCGGATGTCAAAATTACGATGTGGTGGATCATGACGAATGCCTGCGCGAGGCGCGATATAACCACGAGCGAGGCATCGCACGCTTTTCGCTTGTAGGCAGTGGTCGTGCTGTGCGTGGAGAGGCCTTCGGCAAGGTTTGCGCCATGCTTCGCGAGATACATGAAACGGTAGGCATCAAGACATGCGCATCACTGGGGTTGCTTGACCGCGAGAGCCTGCGCGAATTGCGCCGTAGCGGTGTTACCCGCTATCATTGCAACCTTGAGACGGCTCCTTCGTTCTTTGGAACATTGTGTACAACGCACACCATCGAAGATAAAATACATACCATAGAAATGGCTCGTGAAGAAGGTCTTGAAGTGTGTAGCGGCGGAATTATCGGAATGGGCGAGACACCGCGACAGCGTGTCGAGTTTGCGTTGACATTACGTCGCATAGACCCTGTATCCATACCGGTCAACGTGTTGTGTCCCATACCGGGCACGCCGTTGGAGAATATACCCGCCATAGCCGAGGATGAGATTATAGACACCATAGCAATGATACGTCTGATACATCCCAAGGCTCACATTCGCTTTGCCGGCGGACGTGCGCGTCTCAGCCCGGAGAGCCAGGTATTAGCCATGCGTATAGGAGCCAATGGTGCCATTATGGGAGATATGCTTACCACAGTCGGCAGTACCATCGTTAATGACCGCGACCTCATAGCCAAGGCCGGATACGAATTCTAAGCGCAATTCACAACAAAAAATACGATCGGACGATTCTTTGCTATTAAAACCAATATCGGTTTATGCCTTGAAGCTCTTAAGTCCTATTATTGATATGTATAAAAACGACACAACAGAACACGCCATAGATGCCGGAGACTATGTGCGGCCTACTGCTGCGATACGGCGTCTTGTGCGAGCTTTGGACACGCCGGTACATCGGCGTCAAGAGGGCGCCTTTGTAGCCGAGGGAGACAAGTGCGTACGTGACACTTTTGAAGCCTTTTACTGCCGCATTCTTATTGGACGACGTCAGTGGCTTGAGGAACACCGTGATATGTGTATCCGAGCCGATGCTGTGTATTGTGCCGATCGTGCTGATATGGAGCGGATGTCACTTCTGAAAAGTCCGCGTGAGGTTATTGCTGTATACAATATCCCGGATAATACCCCACTTCCCGACACTGTGGGCCTTGTTGTTGCGCTCGATCATATCCAGGATCCGGGCAACCTTGGCACAATCATTAGAATGTGCGATTGGATGGGGGTACGTGATATAATAGCATCACAGGGTACTGTCGATGTTTTCAGTCCTAAAGTCGTTCAAGCTACCATGGGGTCCATTGCGCGCGTGCACGTACATTATTCAGAACTTGTGCCGCAATTACGTCAACTTTCGGATGCAGGAATACCGGTGTATGGTACGGCTATGGATGGTGAATCTATATATAAAGTCGAACTGCCTGCAAATGCGGTAATTGTAATGGGTAACGAGGGGCGTGGGATGTCCGAGGATGTCCGTGCTTGTCTCACCGACAGCATCTCGATACCACCATATCCTGGCGATACACCTACAGCCGAAAGCCTCAATGTGGCCGTGGCCGCCTCTGTTATTATTGCCGAATGGCGACGCCGTATGCGTTGACGAGGGAAGAACGTTTATTAAAATACGCTCTTGTCAAAAGCGTGAATTACATCAACATTGTGCCTCTGTAGACAAGAGATTTAGGTCTATAATCAATATAATACGAAAGATTTAGCTTATGGCAAAGACCAAATATAAAAGCGTATGGATGTGCAATAATTGCGGAGCCACTTTCCCAAAATGGGAGGGGCGCTGTAGTGAATGCGGCGAATGGAACACTATGGTGGAGCAACGCGTGAGTACATCGGCTCGCGCCGATCGCGGACTTACGGGCACTGAAGGTGCGCGCCCGGTAGCAGTATCGGACATCACCGCAGGCTCGGAAAGCCGAATACCTATGCCAAGCCGAGAGCTAAACAGAGTACTTGGCGGCGGACTTGTAACCGGTTCGATGGTGCTTATAGGCGGCGAACCGGGCATAGGTAAGTCCACGCTTGTTTTGCAAAACATTCTGGCCATAAAATCCAAAACGGTTCTTTATGTTTCGGGAGAAGAGAGTGCTTCTCAAATCAAAATGCGAGCCGACCGTATAGGCCGAGGCAGCGACAACGTGTTGATTGTATGCGAGACGCTTTTAGAACGCATTATGCGGCACGTCGAAGATATCAATCCCGGTATACTTATCATAGACTCAATACAGACCATATACAGCGAAGCGCTTGAATCATCGGCCGGTAGTGTCAGTCAGGTGCGCGAATGCGCTGCCCGGCTGTTGCAATACGCCAAGACTACGTCCACGCCTGTCATTTTGATAGGTCATATTACCAAGGAAGGTTCTCTTGCCGGGCCTAAGGTGTTGGAACACATTGTGGATGCCGTGCTACAGTTCGAGGGCGACAGCAAGTATATGTATAGGATTTTGCGTGCCATCAAGAACCGTTTTGGGAGTACCAACGAATTAGGCATATATGAAATGTGTCAACGTGGCTTGCGCGAGGTCATGGATCCGTCGCAAGTGCTGATGACGCGCGGAGATACATCGCTTTCAGGTGTATCTATAGGCGTGACTTTGGAAGGTATACGACCCTTCCTTATCGAATGTCAGGCTTTGGTGAGTACAGCTGCATACGGTACGCCGCAACGTTCGGTGACAGGTTTTGACGGTAAACGAATGAATATGCTCTTGGCTGTACTTGAGAAACGTGTTGGTTTTAAGCTCGCAGCCAAAGACGTGTTTCTCAACATCACCGGAGGATTGCGAGTAAATGACCCGGCACTTGATTTGGCTGTCATCAGCGCCATACTTTCCAGTAATGTCGATATGGCTGTTCCGGACGGCTGGTGCATGACCGGAGAGGTCGGCTTGTCGGGTGAAATACGGCCGGTAACGCGCTTGCAACAACGTATCCTTGAGGCTGAGAAACTTGGAATGACACATATCCTTGTGCCGGCCAACAACCTCAAGGGAGTCGAGACCGAAGGCCTTAGTATTAAGATTCATGAGGTATCCAAAGTTGAAGAGGCCTTCCGAGCACTATTTGCTTAGGGATTTCCACCCGGTATAGATGCTTGTTTTCCGTCAGATGTTAAATAGAACGTCCGGGTATCATAACGTGAATGGCTAAGGGAAAACGAAACATGGCGAGACGTGCATCCTCTGATTGTCTCGCCATGTTTGTACACTTGAGTAATGTCTTGTTTACTATTCGCCCTTTTACATTTCGTCCGGCATAGTGATGTTGCCTTCGAAGAGAACTGCTGTGATTTCGTTATTATCGGTTACAAAGCATACCAAACGTTTAAGCTTTTGGGATGTGGGGTCGTCAGAGGGTTCAGCGTATATTTCGATATGGCTGTTTTCGGCATCAGTATTGACTACAGGCTGAATATCAAGGGCGCTTATGCCGCTGTTCAGACGCTTGGTAATTGCATCGTGCGTCTCGGCGATATTGCTGTAAATGATTTCTACCGACGTGAGTTCGCCCATTTCGTCAAACTTTGAATTCTTTAGGAAATCGAACTTGTCTGTTTGTTCTTTGATGTCTTTGAGTTGATCGCCTTCAAGATAGATGTTGATGGTCATTACGCTGTCATTACGCTGTTCCGGTTGTATGTCTGCGAAGATTTGTTCGGCATTGACGGTAAAGGTAGAGCCTATCAGTAGGATGGCAAGTGCACTAAGAAAACGTTTAGCTTTCATTGTTGTAAGTTTATGTGCTTTGATTATTATGTTTTCTATATGTATGACGCGAAAAGACTCGCTTTGTGACATGTCACGATGAAAAATAATGAAAGTAGAGAGTGTATAGTCCGCATTAAACAGCCACGACACGTCCGCTGGATAGCAGGTGTGCCGGGCCGGGAAGAGTAAGTCACTCGTAGTGTTGCATATCAATTGTTATCATCGTCATCGTTTTGATTGTCCATAGCTTGACTGACAGCTGCACCAAAATTGATTTTTCCGGTGAGTACCACACAGTTTATTTCATCACCTTCGTCATTATATATGAGCGCAGTAGTGACTATGTCGGGGTCGGAGGGGTCGGGAAGGCCATAGATTGTAACACCTTGTTCGCCATCTTCCGAGTTCTCGACGAGTACCTGTAGGTTGAGAGATTTGATGATTGCTTGGCACTTGGAGCGAATTGATTTGAGGTTAGCCCCTTCTTCACAGTTAAGAACTTCCACCGAGTTGATGGTGCTGCCTTTGAGAATAGCCGCCATGTTTACATCATCCGAGTTGACGGCTTCAAAAGCTTTGGTTCCCAGCATCTTCATAAGAGCTTGAGATACATAGACCTTTTGGACGCCTTTGCCGGAGGGGATATCTGCGAATACGCGTTGTTGCGCGCATGCCATTGTTGTGCCAATGATAGCGATGGCGAGGAAAAAAGCAAGATTTTTTAGTTTCATCGTTGTATGTTTTTATATGTTAGTGTTTGTAATGTCAGTTATGATATGTGTTAGTCAGTGCTTAAGTCGGTGGCTATGCGTCACAGTCCGCTGATGCTATTATTGATGATTTTGGCCACAGCCTTAACGCTTGAACGGTTGATTTGCTCGGTCAGTCTGTCAGCATTACGTATGGCCTTCTCGGCTGCTTTGCCTGTTGAGTTTAGACTCCGAGAAAGCAGAGCGGCTACTTCGAGTTGAATGCGTTCCGCCTCGGCAGGGTCGGAAACTTCGTGGTAGTCATCATAGGCTATAGCTGCCTGGGCATATTGGGGCTTTGCAGGCATAGCTGTTGGCACTTCAGAAGGTGTGTCGCTTTCGGCTTTTTCGATGTCTGAAGGTGTGACAGTCTGTGCTTCGCATGAGGTTTTTTGCGGCTGTTGTACTGCGTTGGCGTATGTGTTACCTATTGTTGGAGTCAGTTCATTTTTTTCCGACAGACCCAGGACCATGGCAATGCAAGCGCAGGCAGCGGCAGATGCGGCGGTGTACCAAAAGGCGTGGCGGCGTTTGCGTGCCTTTTCGGCAATTATTGCGCCATTTACTTGAGCCATGAGGTCGGAGGGAATGTCTTCCGACATTGATTGCGACTTTTCTGTGGGAAGGGCAAAGACGGCGGCATCGGCTCTCAAATCTTCGGGAATGTATTCTGACGTGGTAAAGTACAGTGTCAAAGCATCTTCGTCGGCGGCTGTCGCCGTTCCGTCATACCATCTGTCGAGCAGTACGCGGACCGTAGTTTCGTCTATGATATCTGCTTTAGTTTTCATGTTTTATGTTTTTAGAGAGATTGCATTTGTACTATGATGTTGCGGAGTTGGCGACGTGCGCGTGAAGTAACTTGGCGGACGTTTGCCTCTGAAGTGTGTAGCTCGGCAGCCATTTGGCCATAGCTGCGGCCTTGTAGGCTCCATTGTATAATAAGACGAGAACGGCGCTCCAGTTGTTCTATCGCCTTTTGAAGTAGGCCGGCTGTATCTTCGGTATCTGTTTCGTCGTCCGCCTTACTTTCGGCGATGGATGCAAAAGGCTCATCGCCGGCGTCCAAAGGGCGCGAACGGATGACATCGAGGCAATGGTTGCGAATGGACACCGCACAGAAAGCTCCGGGATTGGCCGGTACCGTAGTTTCGGAGCAGTGTTCCCACAAACGTCGACATACATCCTGGACGGCATCCTGTGCCTCGTCCTCGTTTCCGAGAATGCGACGGGCCACTGCCAGCATGCTGCTGTAGCAGCCCAGGATGTTATCTTTGTATTGTTGTGCAGTCATTGTGATTATGGTTACTGTTCACTATTATGACGTAAGAAGACGCCGTTTGTGACAGCGTTGGATGTTTTTTTTCGAAAAAAGATGGATGTGGCAGATAAGCGCAAACGGCTATTATTTGCAGTCACACTGATAGATGCGCACGTCATGTGCGTAGCCGCGATAGTAGCGCCATGCATGCAAACATCCGCCCAAACGGTATCCCGCGGCTTCGAAAAGGCGGCATGAAGGCTCGTTGTCAGCAGCTACTTCGGCTGCGAGGTGAGCTATGGCCAAATGATCGTAGGCGTATTGACTGATTTGTCGTAGTGTCTCGCGGGCGTATCCGCAGCCTCGCCATTGTGGTGCAATGTATATTCCGACCCACGCGCGACGATTTGCTGCATCAATGTCATAGAGGTCTACAGTACCTACAGGGATTCCATCGGCAAGACATGCCATCATGCGTAGTTGGTTGCCTCCATACAAGCTTCCGTCATAGCTATGAATATACTGCCAAATCTGGTAGCGTGATGCAGGCGTCATATTTTGACGGCTGTACCATTCGGACACGTCGTTTTCCCACAGGTATATTGTGTCAACGTCTTCCGGTTCGAGGGCACGTAGTGTCAGCAGGTCAGATGTGTCAGTTTGTGTCATGTTGTGTCAGAATTGAGGGTCACCCACAGGGATACGTCCGGCAAGCGATCGAGCTAAAGTAGCTTCATCGGTGTATTCGATGTCGCCGCCTACCGAGAGGCCGCGTGCCAATTGTGTCACCTTGGCAGGAGTCCCGGCCAGTCTCCTATATATATAATAATTGGTTGTTTCGCCTTCCATAGTAGGACTGAGTGCAAGTATGACCTCGTGAGTGTTCTCGTCTCTGACACGCTGTACCAGAGAGTCAATTTCCAATAAATCAGGTCCTACGCCATCAATGGGCGAGATGACACCTCCCAGCACATGATATAGTCCGTGGTATTGGGCCGTACGTTCGAAAGCGAGGACGTCGCGGATGTTTTCGACGACGCATATCGTTGAAGTGTCACGCAACGGATTTGCACATATAGGGCATATGTCGGTTTCTGAAATGTTATGACAGCGCCTGCAGTAGCGTATGCCATCGCGCATAGATGTCAACGCATCTGCCAAGCGGTGGGCTAATGACGGGTCTTGTCGTAATATATACAAGGATAGCCGTAAAGCGGTTTTACGGCCTATGCCGGGTAGGCGTGATATTTGATTGACGGCTTCGTCCAAAAGCGGTGAGGCGTATTCTTGTTGCATCGTAAACTGTCTCGGTCAGTGTATATGTGCAGTTGGCACATAATTTGTAATATTTAAATCGGTATGCAAATTTAAGCATAATTCCCCAACCTTCGTGGGCTGGGAGATGTTGAAATGACACACACCGAAAAAAAGAAAAACAAACCATGACAATGAAACGGTTCAATGCAGATACATTTGGAAGAGGCAGGGCATCCCGCAGGGGCGACAAGAGTATGCTTGGCGCCGGAGCAATGCTTGTGGCGCATCCACAGCTTACACAGAGCTGCTTCAATCATGCGGTCATAGTCCTGCTGGACTATGGGCGCGATTCCGGAGCCATGGGATGTGTGCTCAATTACAGCACCAACTTCGGTCTTAATGACATATTGGAAAATGTTCGATACGAAGGCGTGCCGGTATTTGGCGGAGGTCTAGTAGGTTTGGACAGGCTGTTTTTCTTGCATACGCTTGGAGAGGACATCTTGCCCGGAGCAAATGTCGTGACTCCCGGATTGTGGGTCGGCGGCGATTTTGATGCTGTCGCAGATTACGTCAATGCGGGGTACACAACTGAAGGCGAATTGCGCTTCTTCCTTGGATACTCCGGATGGGAGGCAGGGCAACTCGAAGACGAGATAGACGAGGGTACGTGGGCAACCTTGCGTATGCCTGACGACCCGTCGGAATTGCTGCGAGGCGATGGCGATGCCGTTTGGCACAATGCTGTGCGTGCTCTCGGCAAGGAATATCGTGACTGGCAATTGTACCCACGCAATATTCATTCAAACTAAGCATAGCAACCAATAACAACAAAACAGATAATAAATAAAACAGATAATAAATAAAACAACTAATATAAATTATGAACTTTAATAATTTTACCATCAAGTCACAGGAAGCCATTCAGAAGGCTGTTGAGATTACTCGTTCGTCGGGTGCTCAGGCCATCGAACCTGTGCATCTCCTCAAAGCCATTATTGAGGAAGGCGACTCGTTGGTCAAATTTATCTTTCAGAAGCTCGGCGCCAATCTTCAGCAGGTAGTGCGTCAGGTAGATGAAGCCATTGCCAACGAACCAAAAGTAAGCGGCGGAGAGCCGTATCTGAGTCACAGCACTAATGATGTGATGCAAAAGGCTTTGGATATAGCCAAGTCCGATGGTGATGAATATGTCACGCTTGAGGCCATGCTCAGCGCCATTTTTGAGATCAATTCATCGGCAGCCACTATACTCAAGGATGCAGGCATTACTGCCAGAGAGCTGAAAGCCGCCATCACCGAATTGCGCAAAGGCAAGAAAGCTACAGACCAAGGAGCTGAAGAACAATACAACGCCTTGTCCAAGTACGCCATTAACCTGTGCGAGCGTGCTCGCGAAGGCAAGCTTGATCCGGTCATCGGACGAGACGAAGAAATACGTCGAGTACTTCAGATTTTGAGTCGTCGTACTAAGAACAATCCTATGCTTATAGGTGAACCCGGTACCGGTAAAACGGCCATAGCCGAAGGCCTTGCACAGCGCATCGTACGCGGCGACGTTCCCGAGAACCTCCGCTCCAAGCAGATATTCTCGTTGGATATGGGTGCATTGGTGGCCGGAGCCAAGTACAAGGGCGAGTTTGAAGAACGTCTTAAAGCCATCGTTAACGAAGTCACTCAGAGTGACGGCGAGATAATCCTTTTTATCGATGAAATTCATACGCTGGTAGGTGCCGGCAAGGGTGAGGGCGCTATGGATGCTGCCAATATTCTCAAACCGGCATTGGCACGTGGCGAGCTCCGCAGTATCGGTGCCACAACTTTGGACGAATACCAGAAGTATTTCGAAAAAGACAAGGCTCTTGAACGTCGTTTCCAAAAAGTAATGGTTGACGAGCCTGACGAGGCCAGCGCCATAGCCATCCTTCGAGGTTTGAAGGAACGGTACGAGAATCACCACCATGTACGTATCCGTGACGAAGCCGTTGTGGCTGCCGTGCAGCTGAGCGAGCGATATATCACCGATAGATTCTTGCCGGACAAGGCTATTGACCTTATGGATGAGGCTGCTTCTAAGCTTAAGTTGGAAATAGACTCCGAACCGCAGGCTTTGGATGATATCAAACGTCAGATAGCCCAAAAGGAAATCGAACGAGAGGCCATAAAGCGTGAGGGAGATGAGGCTCGTGTTAAGGACATCGAAAAAGACTTGGCATCCATGCGCGAGCAGCAGAGCCAGATTGCGGCTCAGTGGAAGTCCGAAAAAGACCTGATAGACCGCATACAGCAGAACAAGGTTGATATCGAGCAGCTCAACTTTGACGCCGAACGCGCCGAACGAGAGGGTGACTATGCACGTGTGGCTGAGATACGCTACGGAACTATCAAACAAAAAGAAGACGAGAATGTGAGCATTCAGGCTCAGTTGAAGGCCATGCAGGGTGAGAAAGCTCTCATTAAGGAGGAGGTTGATGCCGACGACATCGCCGATGTTGTAAGCCGTTGGACCGGAATTCCTGTAAGCAAGATGGTACAGAGCGAACGTACCAAATTGCTGCTGCTTGAAGACGAGCTTCACAAACGCGTAGTAGGACAGGATGCTGCTATAAGCGCCGTGGCAGATGCCGTGCGCCGTAGCCGTGCAGGTCTTAGCGACCCCAAACGACCTATTGGTTCGTTCATCTTCTTAGGTACTACCGGCGTTGGCAAAACCGAATTGGCCAAGGCTTTGGCCGACTACCTCTTCGATGACGAAAATATGATGACTCGTATTGATATGTCAGAGTATCAGGAGAAGCATTCTGTGAGCCGTTTGGTCGGAGCGCCTCCGGGATACGTAGGCTACGATGAGGGTGGTCAACTGACCGAGGCAGTGCGTCGCAAACCATATTCTGTTGTCTTGTTCGATGAAATTGAAAAGGCTCATCCGGATGTGTTCAACATCTTGTTGCAGGTGCTTGACGATGGTCGTCTGACAGACAATAAGGGTCGTGTAGTCAATTTCAAGAACACCATTATCATCATGACCTCGAATATGGGTTCGGCTTTGATTCGCGACAACTTTGCCAAGATGACTGATGCCAATCGTGAGCAGACCATCGAGACCACAAAGGCTCAGGTGTTGGAGATGCTTAAAGAGAACATCCGTCCCGAATTCCTGAACCGTATAGACGAAATTATCATGTTCTCGCCGCTTGATCGTAAGGAAATCGAGCAGATTGTCGAACTGCAAATGAAGTCTATTCAAAAGATGCTTGCACCCAACGGAATCACCTTGGAATACACCCCAAAGGCCATATCGCTTCTTGCCGATGAAGGCTTTGACCCCGAATTCGGTGCACGACCTGTCAAGCGAGTCATACATCGTCAGATACTTAACCGTTTGAGCAAGGATATCTTGGCTCAGAAGGTGGACAAGGAACGTCCGATTGTTATAGACGTGGATGCCGATGGCGAATTGAGCTTTCGAAACTGATAATCCTCTCTGAACCGAGAACGGACAATGCGGACGGACAATTTTGTGTCGAAAGTTATAGTCCGAGGGATTATTTGACAGACAATAAAGTAGCGGGAATGCATACTCGAAATGAGTTGGCGTTCCCGCTACTTTATGTTGCATCGGACATGTCAATATTTGTGGCAAGAGTCATGTAACGGGCATCCGGCACAAGCATCAGTCCCATAGCATTTGGTAGACGTATGTTTAGCGTTGTTGTCCTTGCCATGACGGCACGAAGAACATGAATCTTTGTGTCGGAAGCTTCGTACCATGTTCATCACTAGGATTATTATGGCGGTTACTACTATGATTAGGACTACTATGTCTTGCCAGGTCATTTGGTCTCGTTGGCTTTATCCAGTATTGCAGCCAGTTGTGCAGGAGAGAGTGTTGCCGGATACTGAGCGAATGGCAGTATAAAGCTACACCCTTCGGCATAGCGACTGCATCCGTAGGCTGTACGTCCTTTGAGCAGATGGCCTTTAAGACATTTGGGGCAGACAATCTGTTCTATTGACGTTGGTGCAGGCTGTGTGGTTTTTGTCGTTTTTTTTGCTGTTGTATTCTTTGGCTTGGCGCTTTCTTTTGGAGATGTACGCGTTTTCCGGGTCTTGACCGGAGCCTTTTCGATGGTAATGTGATTGCCGCTGTTGTCCGAAAGGACGGTGATAACTATATCATTGACCTGTGTCTTTAGGTCGTTGACAAATTCGACTGCGCTGAACTCGCCACGTTCAATCATACGAAGACGGTTTTCCCAGATGCCGGTAAGTTTGGCGCTTTTTAGCAGCGGATCCTTAATTGTATCTATAAGTGCAATTCCGGTGCTTGTAGGTGCCAGCGTTTTGCCACGTAATCTCTTTATGTATTGGCGTTTGAAAAGTGTTTCAATGATGGCCGAACGCGTAGATGGACGCCCTATGCCGTTAGCCTTCATGGCTTCGCGGAGTGTTTCGTCTTCGATGTTTTTACCGGCACTTTCCATTGCGCGTAGCAAGGTGCCTTCGGTAAAAGGTTTGGGCGGTTGTGTCGTTTTCTTATTTACAAATGGGGCGTGCGGTCCGCTTTCGCCCACGGCGAAAGCTGGTAGTGTTTTGTTGTCGGACTCTTCCTCGGCATCTTCGCTGTCCTGTATCTCGGCAGCAGTTCCGGCTTGGGTTTTGTCTTTGGTAGGGAAGAGTGCTTTCCAGCCTTGTTCGAGTATTACACGACCGTTGGCTTTGAATTTGTGTTTACCCGCATGAGCATTGACCGTAGTTTGTTCGAATACGCAGTCCGGATAGAAAGCTGCGATAAAGCGCAATGCTATTAGGTGGTACATCAGTCGTTCGTCACCCACGAGAGCCTTCGGAGATTGTCCGGTGGGGATAATGGCGTGGTGATCGGTGACTTTCGAATTGTCAAAGATTCGCTTGCTCTTGGGTATCTTGCGCGCCAACACCTGTGCTGTAATATTGGCGTATGGTGTCATCTGACGCAGTATATCAGGTATTTTAGCGTGCAAATCTTCACTAAGGTACGTGGTGTCTACACGTGGATATGTTGTTACTTTTTTTTCGTACAGTGACTGTATGAGTTGGAGTGTGCTGTCGGCCGACCATCCCCATTTTTTGTTACATTCGACTTGTAGTGAGGTGAGATCGAATAGTTTTTTTGGCGCTTCGCGTCCTGTCTTCTTGGCAATACTATCGATTGTCAATGGAATGTTCCGAATGGCTTCGGCTTCAACATTGGCGGCTTCGGCGTTGTCAAATCGATTGCCTGTGGATGTAAATACTGTGTTGCGATAATGAGTTGCCAATTCCCACGAGTCGGTAGGTTTAAAATTATCTATGGCACGTTGGCGTTCGACGATAATGGCGAGTGTCGGAGTTTGCACGCGGCCTATGGACAAAACATTGCGGTTGTTTCGGTCGCTATACTTAAGCGTGTATAGCCGTGTAGCGTTCATGCCCAGCAGCCAGTCGCCTATGGCTCTGGATAGTCCGGCATAATACAAGTTGTCGAAATCCGACTGAGGGCGCAGATGGGCAAATCCGTCACGTATGGCTTCGTCTGTCAGTGATGAAATCCACAGGCGTTGCACGGGACATTTAACGGTGGCTTTCTGCATAACCCAGCGTTGTATCAGTTCGCCTTCTTGACCGGCGTCACCGCAGTTGATGATGCTGTCTGCTTTAGAAAACAGCGTGGCGATGACCTTGAATTGTTTTTCGATACCTCTGTCTGCAATAAGTTTTATGCCAAAGCGCGAGGGAACCATGGGCAGAGATGAGAGACTCCACCGCTTCCACATATCTGTATAGTCATTTGGTTCTTTGAGACAGCATAGGTGACCGAAAGTCCAAGTGACGCAATATCCGTTACCTTCATAAAAACCATCACGCGAGGCATCGGCGCCAAGCAGGCGGGCGATGTCCCGAGCGACGCTCGGTTTCTCTGTAATACAGACTATCACAGACCTTTGGCTTTGGCTTCGTTCCACAGGGCGTCCATCTGTGCAAGGGTCATGTCCTTGAGTGGAGTGCCAAGTTCGTGAGCGCGTTGTTCAATGTGGTTGAAGCGGGCGATAAACTTGCGGTTAGTGCGTTCGAGAGCGTTTTCGGGATTAACCTTATACAATCGTGCCGCATTGATTATGGCGAACATTAGGTCGCCGAATTCGCCTTCGATGTTGTCTTGAGTGCCGTTTACCACAGCTTGCCGTACTTCAGATGTTTCTTCGTCCACTTTGTCCCATACTTGCTCGATTTTCTCCCAATCGAAGCCAACGTTGGCCGCTTTTTCTTGGATGCGGAAAGACTTGACAAGCGCCGGTAGAGCCTTTGGTACTCCGGCTAATGCTGTGTGGTTTCCGCCTTTTTCCTTGAGCTTGATCTGCTCCCAGTTAAGTTCCACATCGTGCGCATTGTCCACGTGTACTTCGCCAAAGACATGTGGATGACGGAAAATCAGTTTTTGATTAAGTGCGTCAGCTACGTCGGCGATGTCGAATTTACCCTGCTCATCACCGATTTTGGCGTAGAATAATATATGAAGCAGTACGTCTCCGAGTTCCTTTTTGATGTTCGGGCTATCGTTTTCGAGCAGTGCCTGAGCCAGTTCATAGGTTTCCTCGATGGTGTTGGGGCGTAGGCTTTGGTTGGTCTGCTTGGCGTCCCAGGGGCATTTGACACGTAGGATGTCAAGGGTGTCCATAACTCGTCCGAGTGCTTCAAGCCTTTCTTGTCTGGTGTGTGACATTGTGTGTATGGATGTTAAATCTTTATTTTTCCGTATAAGCCTTAAGTCCTTTATCAAGCCAGGAGATGAAAGCGGCAATGTTTTCATCGTAACTGCGGGCTTGAGCCAATGGTGTGCCGTCGCGGCTGTCAAGAAGGACATAGTATGGTTGCGAATTAATATTAAACTTGTGGCGCTGAAGGTAGGCCCATTTTTCGCCTACAGTAGATATTGTAATATCTTGACCATTCTCTTGCACGGTGTAAGGTTGGGGTAGATCGGCTTTTTCGTCTACCATAAGTTTAATAAGTACGTAGTTGTCTTCGATGATTTTTCGCACTTGTTCTGTGTCGAATACGGCACCTTCCATCTTGCGGCAATTGACGCAGGCATATCCGGAGAAGTCCAGAACTACCGGCTTGTCGTTTTCGGCGGCATAACGCATACCTTCGTCATAATCGTGGAATTCCTTAAATTGTCCTCCGTAGAGATTGAAATCTTGAGTGGACAGCGGCGGCGCAAAGGCGCTGATGCTTTTAAGCGGCGCACCCCATAGCCCCGGCAGCAGATATACGGCAAAAGAGAATGATATTACAGCCAGAAAGAATGATCCGACACCGGTGCGTTCTTTGGGTGCATCGTGCGCAAATCGCAGTTTGCCTATCAGGTACATACCCAGTAGGACGAATAGTACAATCCAAATGGCGACAAACACCTCACGATCGAGTATGCGCCATCCGTAGGCGAGGTCTGCCACTGAGAGAAATTTGAGCGAAAGTATAAGTTCTATAAATCCGAGAACAACTTTCACTGAATTCATCCATCCGCCGGACTTTGGCATTTCCTTAAGTAGGGAAGGAAAGAACGCGAAGAGTGAGAAGGGTAGGGCGAGGCCAAGGGCGAATCCGCCCATGCCTATGGCCGGACCGACTATACTGCCTTGACTGGCGGCTTCGACCAGCAGTGTGCCTATAATGGGGCCTGTGCACGAAAAAGATACCAGCACCAGCGTAAAGGCCATGAAGAATATACTTAAAATGCCTGTAGTAGTTTCGGCCTTGTTGTCTATACTGTTGGACCACTTCGAGGGCAGTTTGATGTCAAAAGCCCCGAAGAAGGATATGGCAAACACGACAAGCATGGCAAAGAATATTAGATTGAACACAGCACTGGTGGCTATGTCGTTGAGTTTGCCTGCTCCGAAGGCAAGCGTTATGGCAATGCCCATTACCAAGTAAATAACTATAATGGACACTCCGTAGAGCGATGCATCAGTGATGGAACGTTTACGGCTTTTTGTGCGCTTAAGGAAGAAACTAACGGTCATTGGAATCATAGGCCATACGCAAGGAGTGAGCAAGGCCAACAGTCCGCCCAGGAATCCCATGACGAGCAGTGATAGCCATGATGGAGCGGCATTTTGTCCATGGGCATCGTTGTTGACGGACATCATATCCACCGGAGTCCAGAGGTCGACCGGCTCGCTTGCTTGCGCTGTGGAGGCGGTGACCTTTGCCGTAGCGTTACCCGCAGTGTCCGTAGCGGTGGTTGCAGACGCTGTACCGCCAATATTTACGCTGAAGTTTATGCGTTTGGGTGGGGTGCAGGCACCTTCGCGGCATGCCATATATTCGATAATGCCGGTGAGGGCCGTACTGATAGGATGGTTCAAGTGATAATCGCATTCAAACGTCACTGTCCCGGTCCACTCTTTGAGCTTAAGATCGAATGCTTTGTCTATAATCGTTTTAGGCTCTATGTCCGGAGTTATTTCGCCAAATGCGATTCCATCGATGTCAGCAAAAGTAATTGAGGTGGGCACCGGACCACTTTTGACTTTTTCTAAGCCATAAATGTGCCATCCGGGTTGGATAACTGCGGTAATGGTCACGGTACCGCCGTCAGAGGTTTCGGTTACGTCCCAACTCCATTTTACGGGATCAGAGATTTGGGCACTTGCCTTGGGGATGGTGACTAAAAAGCATAATAAGAGTATTGTGTAAGATAATGTCCGTTTGATCATAGCAGTAGTTTGCATTTATAATGTCGAAATGTCATTATGCGGATTATTGGTCTCTTGTGTGATGGTCTGACGTGTTGTATAATCGACAATGCATTGGCACACAAGATGTACGAATATAGGATGTTGCCGATGCGAATGAAGCCAACTCGTAAACAGGTGAATATATGTACAAATAGGCATATGTCTATGCCCAAATTTACTTGCTTTGATAAGCTTTGACTTTAAGTTTTACGGTTTGTTTCTTTGGTGGGTTACACGTACTACCATTACAAGCCATATAGTTGATAATTCCGTCTATGGAAGCATCTGATACATCGCCGGTGAGGCGAAATTGGCGAGTGAATATCACGTCTTTTTTCCACCAGCGCAAGGTCATGTCGAAAGATGCGTCATGGCTTGATACCGGTTTTGAAGATGCCTTGAATTGTCCCAGCCATTTGACTCCGGTGCTTTTGGAGAAATCTAATGTAGTCGGTACCGGGCCACCTTTGGGTAGCGTCATATCATACAGATGCCATCCATCGGAAATGATTGCTCGTACGGTAAGTATGCCTTCGGTGGGTGATGTCATTTTGGCTGTTGTTCGCCAGCGTATGGGCTGATTCTGAGCCGTAGCAGCTATGCCAAATATTGTTATGACGATTAGTGCAGTTAGCAATCGTGTCGCTTTCATATTTGAAGTCAGTCTTATTATGGTTTAATTTGTATGCGATTAATCTTATTGGCTCGTTATGCGGACTATGGCCGTTCTGTCCTTTTAGCTGAATTAGTCTTGTGATGCCGAGTACATACATTTAGCGGCGTAAAGCACGGGCGGCATCATTTAGATAATCGGCAGCTCGACTATCGGCTTGTACAGCCTTACGATCATAATCTGCGGCGCGGTCAAGGTCGTTTTGCATTCGACGCCTGTAGGTTTCGGCATTGCGTGTGTCATTGCGTTTAATGTACGAGTCCATTTGTCGACGGTAGCTTTCGGCGGTGCGTCGATACGAATTGGCATCGCGTCTGTAATTCTCGGCTTGACGCATCTGGTATTCTGCATCTCGTATGTACGAGCGTGCTTGGCGAGTATTGTATTCGTCGGCATGTACGGCGATGGGGGTCAATGTCGCTATTGTGAGGACGACCGAGATTGTTGTTAGGAGCGTTTTCATAATAGTTTTTTTTGAATTGGAGAGTTTAATTTGCCGTGTTCTGATAAAAAATGGCTTATGTGGTAGAGGATAGTGACGATCCGTTGTCAAGGATGAATCGTTCAGCCTCGAGGGCAGCGCGGCATCCGGCAGCAGCAGCGTTGACAGCCTGTCGGAAGCGTGGATCGGCCACATCGCCGGCTGCAAAAACCCCGGCTACGCTCGTGGCTGTGGATAAGCCTTTGGTAACAATGTATCCGGCCTTGTCGGTTTCGATATACTTCGCGAATAGTGCACTATTGGGTTGGTGTCCTATGGCAAGGAAGAAACCATCGATTTGAATATCATAGCGATGCTCACGTTCGGTGCCTGCATATTCGACCAAATGTGCTCCTTCGACAAATTCTTCTCCGGTCAAGCCGAGTGTATTTGTGTTGTATAATATCTCGATTTTGGGATTGTCTGATACACGTTGTTGCATCACCTTGGACGCACGCAAGTGGTCCTTGCGGACAATCATATATACCTTTTGGGCAAGTCCGGCGAGGTATATGGCTTCTTCGCATGCAGTGTCTCCGCCACCAACGACGGCAACACGTTTCCCTCGATAAAAAAAGCCATCGCATACGGCGCAGGCACTGACTCCCATGCCGCGAAAACGTTCTTCGTCCGGTAGCCCGAGATAACGCGCCGAGGCTCCGGTGGCAATGATAACCGTATCGGCGATGATGTTACGTCCGGATGCGAGAGATAGCTTGAACGGACGTATGGATAAATCGGTATCCGTCACGCGGTCGGATAGCATTACTGTCCCGAAGCGGGAGGCTTGGCTGCGCAAGTCAGCCATGAGTTGGTTGCCGTCGACTCCTTCAGGATAGCCCGGGAAGTTTTCTACTTCGGATGTTGTAGTCAATTGTCCGCCAGGTTGCGGACCATCGACAAGTACAGGGGCGAGATTGGCTCGCGAGGCATATATGGCGGCTGTATACCCTGCCGGCCCAGAACCGATGATGGCGCATTTGGTGGTGATGGCGTTGCTCATATTTACAGTCATTTTATGCGTTTATTACGGATGCCTATGCATCTATCTTAAATCAATAAGTTCAACTTTGGGATTTGACCGGGTGTCGTATTGAAAGTACGTAGCCGGAAGGGCAGCACCACTACTGACGGAGGTGACGGACACGCTGACTGACGACCCGTCTGAAAGCCGTAATGTCAAGGCCGCGGGATAGTAGTTGGCGGCATTGATGCGTATGGTGGCTGTCGTGATTTGACCGCCTCTCTTTTTTGGCCTAAGTGTGACGATGTATTCGCTTTTTGCTTTTTTAGTCAAGGAGGGAGTGTAGCGCTGCTTGTAAGAGGTTAGAATAGCAAACGGATTTGATTCAACGACTTCGGCGGCAGTAGGCTGGGTAAGGGTTACTTCATTGTCGCTACGGTTGAGCGCCCATTGGAGTGTCCCGTTGTACCACACGGCTATATTGCCGAGATTGAAGGTGAACTTTTTGCCGGACATTGTCATTGAGCCATTGGAATGATTGCCTCCGGCGGTATATCCGAACTTGACGGTAACACTTTTGGCAGAAGTCATTGCCTTGGCCGTTTTGTCGAGTATCTGTTCGGCCGAAGGCGATGCGGCTATCACTCCGAATGCCGTGGTGAGAGCCAGTAGGAATACCAAAACGTGTCTTGGTTGTTTTAATGCCATAGTTGTTATGATATGTGTATTTATACTAAACAATTAAGTATCGGCCAATGTTTATCTGCATCCCTTTGTATATCTTCGTTCGATAGTCGTCACTTTTGCCGTACAACTCGTGATGTGTCAGTGTTGTGAGAGCACATGCTCCAGCTCCATAGCGTCCATCTTTATCTGTCGCGGTTTATTGCCACTGGCGGGGCCGACTATGCCACATGCTTCCATTTGGTCGATGATTTTTCCTGCGCGGTTATACCCAATTTGGAAGCGTCGTTGTAGCGAGGACGTTGATGCAGTAGATTGTGTGATGATGAAACGTGCGCATTCGTCAAAGAGCGGGTCGCGGTCGTTGGTGCCTGCGCCCATATATCCGCCGATTTGGTGGTCATCGTTGGACAACTTTGGTTCGGGCAATTCGTAAGCCTTGGTGAATCCCGTCTGATTGAAGATATAGTTGACAAGGTTGTCTACTTCGTCTGTGGATATGAATGCGCACTGGACACGCACCGGTTCGCCGCTTTGGCTGTAAAGCATGTCTCCGCGGCCGATAAGTTGGTTAGCGCCCGGTCGGTCGAGTATTACGCGCGAGTCCACCATTTGGAATGTACGGAAAGCGATACGTGCCGGGCAATTGCTTTTGATAAGTCCGGTGAGCACGTTTGTAGACGGACGTTGCGTGGCTATGACCATGTGTATGCCAATGGCGCGTGCCTTTTGGGTAATGCGTGTTACCGGCAGCTCAATTTCCTTGCCGGCAGTCATTATAAGGTCGGCAAATTCATCGATAACAACCACTATGTATGGCATATAGTGATGGCCGTAATCGGGGTTGAGACGTCCTTCTTCGAACTTTTTGTTGTACTCGACAATGTCGCGTACCCCGGCTTCGCGCAGCAGTCCGTATCGGGTGTCCATCTCGACACATAACGAATTTAGCACCATCAATACTTTCTCGAAATCGGTGACAATGGCACTTTCTTCGCCCGGTAGTTTGGCCAGATAATGCTTTTCGAGCTTATTGTAAAGACTGAACTCAACTTCCTTAGGGTCGATAAGGACAAACTTTAGTTCGGTGGGATGTTTCTTGTATAGTAGCGAGGCGATGATGACGTTGAGCCCCACAGATTTACCTTGTCCGGTGGCACCGGCAACCAAAACATGCGGCATAGAAGCCAAATCGGCTACAAATATATCATTAGATATTGTAGCTCCCATTGCTATGGGTAGCGGCTTGTCGTATTCGCGGAATCTCTTGGACGACAGCACCGCACGAATAGACACTGTCTGAGGGTCGCCGTTGGGGACCTCGATGCCGACAGTACCTTTGCCCGGCATAGGTGCTATGATGCGTATATGGCTGGCGGCAAGGCTCAGTGCAATATCGTCTTCAAGGCGTTTGATTTGTGCGATACGTATGCCCTCGCTGGGTACGATTTCATATAATGTCACGGTCGGGCCGACGGTGGCCTTGATGCTGTCTATAGTGATTTTGTGGTCGGCCAAAGCCTTCTCGATGCGGTCCTTGTTGTGCTGTAATTCGTTAGGATCTGCGGATATGCGCTGTGGAATGTCTTTGAGCAGTTCAAGGGTGGGAAAACTGTATCCGGGTAGAATTGCGCGATGGTCTGAGTATACTCCCGAGCCTAAGGTGCCGGCTATGGCTTTGCCATCGTCTATTTTATCAACTTGTGGCGTGTCTATGGTAAATATGGTGTCTTCGGTGTCGGGCTGTGCAGGGTCAGGATCAATGTTGAAGCCTTCGTCCGTTGCTGTTTTCGGGTCTTCAATAGTAGCGGTAGTATTTTGAGCCGTATTTGATGCGGCCGTATCTTCGGTCGTATCGATATGGTCTTTATCCGCATTGGTTTCTTTACCATCGACGATGAAAGTATCGGCAAAAGTTGTGACATTTTTTGCTTCGTTGTCTGTCGAGCGTTCGCGATTTATGGCGTGTGTCAGGCGGTAACGACGGCGTATTTCGGCACACTTATGTGCAAAACGTAATATGTCGTTGAGATAGACGCAAACCACGGTAACTAAAAGAAGGATGGATAATGCTACGGCCACGATGGGGCCGCCTATGTGCAGAAGATATGCGTTGACTTCATGGCCGTGTGTGCCGCCAAGGCTTATGGCTGTTTTGGCGTTGAATGTCACTAAGCCAACAACAATACTTGTGGTGATTGCAAGTAGTAGTGATTTGAACGTCAAGGACCAAAATTTGATACGCTTGACACCGAAAAAACCTATAGCGAGGATGAGTAGATATAAGGTCATGACTATCGATCCAAGGCCGAGAGCATCAGTAAATAATGCATTCGAGAGCCAGGCGCCTAAGCCTCCGCCGATGTTTTCGGTTGAACCGGGTTTTGCTGCCATTTGTTCGATAGACATTGATGTCGCGGCGCTTTGATCGTTTGCACCATTGCCAAGATGTGAGAGTAACATCAGCAATATCACTACGCCAGCCAGTCCGCAAACCGTGCCAAGAAATATTCGCCAAGACTTGTTGCGTATCAACGGCATTGACATGTCCGGGTCGATAGCAGTGACGGACCGCTCTACGGCTTCTTCCGTTGTCGCTTTTTCGTGGGATTTGCGTCGCGGTTTGTCCATGGCAGGCATGTCTTCTTCGGGTGTTGTCATGTCGTTATTTGCTTCGGACACGGTATCCGCCACACGCTCATATGCCGGTGTATACGTGCGGTGGCGTTCCATATCGCTTCCCGTGACGCTGTTCTTATGCATAGTGGCATGAAGGCGACGTCTGCGATTTCTGTCTTTTATGTTTATTTCAAATTCGTCCATGACGAAGGTGGATACGTTTGAGATGGATATGCGTAGCTTTTAAGTGAAAACTTATTAGTTGACCTTGCGGAGGGCCTTAATGCTGCATTGTCAGCGATTTAAGTCGGCGGATGGCTGCTGCAGGATTCGGATCGTGGAATACAGCACTTCCAGCCACCAGAGCATCAGCCCCGGCATCAGCCAGTTGTTTCCCGGTCATGTCGTTGACTCCGCCGTCAATTTCGATGATTGCCTTGCTGCCACTCTCAGCGATTAGACGGCGTAAGCGCCGTGTCTTGTGTATAATTTCCGAAATGAAGCTTTGTCCTCCGAAGCCGGGGTTGACACTCATCAGCAGTACCATATCTACATCGGTGATGATGTCTTCGAGCATGCATACCGGAGTGGCAGGGTTGAGTGTTACGGCTGCACGCATTCCGGCTTGGTGTATTGCGCTGATGGTACGGTGTAGATGTGTGCATGCTTCCTGGTGAACATTCATAATGGCGGCACCGGTGTCGCGCACACGCGTAATGTATCGGTCTGGGTCAACTATCATCAAGTGGACGTCCAGCGGTTTGGTGGCACGCCGTGCGATGGCATCGATTATGGGAAAACCGAAGGATATATTGGGGACGAATACACCGTCCATGACATCGAGATGATACCAATCGGCCTCGGATGCTTCGAGCATTGCGAGGTCGCGGTCAAGGTTGCCGAAATCGGCAGAAAGTAACGAGGGAGATACTATCATATTGGTTCTTGTTGTATTGTGCTGTTGTTCCGTACAAAACTATTTTTGCCGTTGGGTCTTGTTTTCCCTGCGCTTGCATGCATTGTATACAATGAAAGCCACACATACAAGCAATATGCCCACCCCGGCATATGTAAGATAGCTGTTGTAATGCTCTATTTTTTCGAATAAAACATCGCGAGGCACGCTCTTGCCAAGCCACCATCCGAGGGCTGTAAGAATAGTGTTCCAAACCCCGGCACCGAGAATGGTGAAGAGGGTGAATACGCCTATGTTCATGCGCGATAGTCCGGCCGGAATGCTTATGAGCTGACGGATGGCCGGTATAAGTCGGCCTATGAAGGTGCTGATAGCTCCGTGTTTGTCAAAGTAGCTCTCGGCACGTACAACTTTTGCGCGATCCAGTAGGCACGCGTGTCCTATGCGCGAGTCTGCAAAGCGGTATACAAGCGGACGTCCAATCCACAGCGATAGGTAATAGTTGACGTAGGCGCCGCACAATGCACCGGCTGTGGCCACAAGACATACGCCTATAACACTCATGCCCCCGTCCGGAGATGTCACTGCGATATACGCGGCCGGAGGTACTACAACTTCTGACGGAAAAGGAATGAAAGAACTCTCAATGACCATGAATATAAAAACAAATAGGTAATTGGCGTTTTCCACAAACCAGCGGAAAAATTCAGAGGCACTGAATGAGAATTCGGCTTCACCGTCAAGGGGTATCAATGCAAGTATAGTGTCAAACATTGTGTAACGTTTAGGTCGTTTATCGATGATTAATTTATCTGCAAAATTACGAAATTTTATCCGGATGCCCTATATGCCATATAGCCAAAAAGAGTCGTAACCCGATGGAGTTAAAAAATTTGTTATTTACTTAACCTGTTTGTGGGTTTGTAACGGTGTATGTATTGAAGTCGCAGTTGGTCGGTATGGATGTGTTCGATGGATTTTATTCACGATAGTACAATCGGTCTAAAATTTCTCTTGCAACGTCAAAAAGCTTATATACAAATGGAATATAGACTTTTATTGCAACAATAAGTAATACTATAAGAACAATACAGAATACAATGTGGAGCATATGATATGGCTTGGATGCAGAACAATAGGTGTGTTATAAATGTGCTTGCTTATATTATTCGGGCAGGGAGCTGGTTGCTCGGCCATCATTTGCCTGCTGATCGCGAGCCAATTGTAGGCGACGTTGTAGTTTTTCGCAGGTCTTGCGCGCGTAGAATAATTGTGACTGAAGCGAGGCTAAATGCTCCGAAGCGACAATTGCTTCCGCCAGGGCGGCACTAATAGATATGGAATGTGACTTGCCTGCGGCATCGGTGACGACGGCGCTTGTGCCCTTGCCGTGATAGGCTTGCAAGGCATTTGCCAGTGGTGTCGCGGCCTCCGGCCCAACATTGAAACGCCATGCATCATCGCTGTGTACGCACGCATCGGCACTTATTGCGGTCTGTGCCAAAATATTACCGGATGCGTCTTTTATGGACAGAGATATCGGGGCCTTGGACGAGACAAGTGTGGTTGCTATGAGCCATGGTGTATCCATGTCCACCACGCGCGGCTGGATAGCGTTACGATTGGCTGCAAGGTCAATGTTTGTGGCATTACGGTGTACAAGGTATGAACCCATAGTAGAGGAAGTTTGTCGTGTAATAAAGTCCTTGGATGCATCATCAATGGCAACGGTCAGCGAGTCGACACGCGCAATACATTTGGGAAGCATCCTCCGGGCTTGGTTTGCTTGAGCTTGGGCTTTCTCGGCCATTATGGCCTTGCGCAATGCGATGCTGTCGGGATAGCGCGTATTTAGACTATCCATGAGCGCGTAAGCATGTTCGTAATTACCCATGGTAATACACCGGTGAATTGAGTCAACAAGGGTGTGGGCTCCATCGTCGGTGTTTCCACCACAACTTCCGAGAGACATAGCTGTTGTAGCCAGTGCGACCACGGCAAATGTCTTAATATTATTTGCTGCGTTGTACATCTTTTACTCCTTTTACTGTTTTGATTTTTTTGATAAGATTGTTAAGTGCCGCTGTGTCGCCTACGCCGACTACGACATATCCTTGGAAGAGACCGTCGTTGGAGTCTACGGCTATATTGCGTAGCGAAGTATTGTGTTCTTTTGTGATAATGGAAGTTATGTTTGTGATGATACCGATGTCATCTTGTCCCAATATACGAAGTGTGGCTGACATTTGGCCGTCAAAATGACCGCTCCATCGTGTGCGTATGATACGATAGGGATATTTCTGCCTGATATTGGCGGCGTTAGGGCAGTCCGAGCGGTGAATTTTGATGTAACCTTCAGCCGAAATAAAACCGAAGACTTCATCTCCATAAATGGGATTGCAGCATCGTGCCATCTTGTAATTCAGGCCTTTGACGCCTTTGCCATGTCCAATGACGAGGACATCTGAGGCATTTGTTGTGTTATCATCGTTTTCGCGCAGCACGAATTCTTCTGCGCTGACAGTTGGAATTGCCGTCTCGGAGGTTTTGTCGCGCATGACCTCGTATTGTTCGAAGATATCGTTTATGTCAGTGCGTTCTTCTCCGAGGCTGCTGTAAAAATCCGTTGTCGTCTTGAACCCGAGTTTGCGGATAAGTCGCGTCAGTATGTTTTCTTCGATCTCAATCTTGCGATTCTTAAATCTACGTTGCAATAATTCCCTGCCCAGTTCGGCTGCGCGGTTTTGTTGTTCTTTGAGTGTGACTCGTATTTTGTTGCGTGCCTTTGACGTGACGGCAAAAGACAACCAGTCACGCTTGGGCTGTTGCTGCGGCGAGGTAAACACTTCTACCGTATCGCCGCTTTGCAATTTATAGTTGATTTTACGATTGCAACCGTTGACACGTCCGCCGATGCATTGGCATCCCAGACGTGTGTGTATGTGAAATGCGAAATCAAGCAACGATGCTCCTAAAGGCAGCCTGTAAAGGTCGCCTTTGGGTGTAAATACAAAGACCTCCTTGTTGTAGACGTCCATGGTCATGTTTTTCATCAGCTCCGAAGGCCCGTTTTCGGCAGTTTCCAGGATATCGCGGACATTTTTCATCCATGCATCCAAGTTCCCTTCGCTTTTAATGCCCTTGTATCGCCAATGGGCGGCCAGTCCTTTTTCGGCGATTTCGTCCATTCGCCTGGTGCGTATCTGTACTTCGACAAACTTGTTGTCGGGACCACAGACAGTGGTATGTAATGATTCGTAACCATTGGTCTTAGGTACAGATATCCAATCCTTGGTGCGTGAGGGATTGGGTTGGTACATGTCGGTGACCACCGAATAAGCCAGCCAGCACTCGGCTTTTTCGCGTTCGAGAGGGGTGTCAAGTATGATTCGTATTGCGAAGAGGTCGTAAATGTGTTCGATATCGTTTTTTTGCCTCTTCATCTTGTTCCAGATGGAATAGATGCTTTTTGTGCGGCCTTTTATGTCGAAGTGCAGCCCGGCCTCGATAAGTTTTTGTTTGACCGGGGCGATGAAAGCATCGATGTATGCATCACGTCGCGCCTTGGTTTCGTTGAGTTTGTGGGCGATGGATGTATATGTTTCGCGGTCGGTATATTTCAGCGAAAGATCTTCAAGCTCGCTTTTGAGTGTGTATAGCCCGAGACGATGGGCCAAAGGCGCATAAAGATAAGCGGCCTCCATGGCTACTTGGCGTACAGCATCTTGATTTGGGTGGTGGTTGATTGAACGCATCAGCACAACACGAGCGACAATCATGATGATGATGACACGTATGTCTTCGGCGAGTGTCAGCAGCAGGCGCTTAAAGTTTTCGCTTTCGATGGCTGCGGCATGTGTGGCGTAGAGGTCGCGTGTCTTAAGGAGGCAGCGCACAATGGTGGCGATGTCATCGCCCCAACGTGACCGAACGTCCTCGATGGTAATACATTGATCGTGTACAATCTCGTGCAGTAATATGGCTATTGCAATAGCGCGGTCGGCACCCAAACTATCGCACAATAGCATTGTTGTAGCAATGCTTTGGCTTAGCGGATGTAATCCGAAGGTGTCACGTTTGAGTTTTCCGGAAAGAATGGATTGGGCTATGACGTCCTCAAGGGTGGCTGTATCTTCTTCGGATACACGCCCATGTAGTGCGCGAACCAATTGATTGAACTCTTTGGTGAGGTCGGCCAATTCGTTAGGACTTATAATGTCGGTCGAAATGTCAGTTAAATCGGACAGACGCATGGTTAAAGGTGGTTATATGTCTATTCTTATAATTGCTATCGAAGAAGGATAGTGGTATTCATAACTTATCGGTGACTATTCGTTGTCTAATGCGCAGATGCTTGGTCAAATGTATGATAGCCTTAGTTATGTGTTGCTTAATAATAAATACAAAATTATTGAATTTATACTTTTGACGGGCTGTTTTAGCACTTTTTATGGCGCTTGCCCGGTTATTAGTTGTTCTCTGATTTCAAGATTTAGAATGGGTTGTCTTATGTAACCGCAGATTATGCTTATGTCACATATTGAGAGTTATCCTATGTGTTTCCAGCCGAACACCATTTTTGTGAGAGAAAAATGAATGCGGGGTTTTGCCAGATAAGGCCCAGCCCCGCATTCATGTGATTTATTGCAAGCCGTTGAGTACTTGCGCGTATCAGCCTAAATTTGCATTACTTGGTGCCGGCCAAATCCTTGTATTTGTCCATTTGAGCCTTTGCTTCGTCGAATGCGGCGGTGTCTTTTTGTATCAAGTAATACTGAGCGATGGCATGGTATGCTTCAACGTAGTAGTCTAGATAGTTGTCTTTATTAGCGGGGTCGGCATTTGCCGGGTCCTGATCAAGGATGCCGATGATTTCCTCGTAGGTTTTGACGGTGTTTTCATCGGGTTTATTGCCGTTTTTGGCTGTGTAAAGCAGTGCTTTCCAGCGTAGGTATGTGGGCTCCGGCTTGATGTCGGCAAGAACTTTATCCATGTAGTCAAGGCCCTGTTGGGCTTGTTGTGCGCGTTCTTCCGGGGTGTCGTTGTCGCTGAGGGTGGATACGGCCCAAAGGCGCTTGGCGGCGGTGTAGTAGTCGCTACGTTGCGGGTCTTTGGCTTCGCCAAGGTACTTGTTGTAGAATTCGGCCGAAAGCTTATACTCTTTTTTGGCCCAATAAGCATCCGACAAGGATTTAAGGATACTTCCGTCTTCGGGGAATACTTGAGCTCCTTTTTGGAGTACGACGACTGCAAGAGAGTCCTGATTGGCTTTGGTCAGAAGGGTGGCATAGAACTTGTAGTCTGCAGCATTGAATTTATTGGCATTGGCTGCATTTTCGAAGTATCTTTGAGTCTCTTGAAGGGCATCGCTGTCGCGGTTGAGTGCATCAAGTGAGCGGACAACGATACGCTGAAGTGTGATGTCGCCGGGCTTGTTGCGGAGGATTTCGGAGGCAATGTCATATGCTTTTTGGTAGTTATTGCCGGTGAAGAGCAGCACAGCGTAGCGTTCTTTGTCTTCCGGGAAGTGGTTGGGGTTGGCGATATATTGGCCATATTGTTTGGCAGCTTCGGTCCATTGCCCGTCTTCGTAGTATTTTTCGGCGAGCTCGCGCTGACCTAAGGCTGAGCTGGGATTCTTTTGCAGCAACTCGACCAATTTCTGTATTGCGAAGCGCTTACCGCCATCAGTGTTGAAATACACGTTGGCATACTTCACGTAGCCTTCGGGATTGTCCTCATCGAAGTATATGGCCTGCTCGTACATGGTGGCAGCCTTGTTCCAATCTTTGGCTGCTGCAAGGCGGTCTCCTTCGAAAATGTAGATTGCCGGTTCGTTGTTTTTGGATGTTTTGTATGCCTTCTTGAGGTATTCTTCAATATCCTTTGCGTATTTTACGGGGTCGGCCTTGTAGTAGGCGCGAACAATGTCCACGAGAAGTTCTGCATTTTTCTTTTCGTAAGACTGAGCCTTTTTGAAGTTGTCTTTAGCAGCGCTTTCGTTGCCGGCCTGGAGGTCGAGAGCGCCTATGCCTACGTAGTTGTATCCGCAAGAGGCATTGGCTGTAAGGCCTTTGTCAAAGTAGCTTTTGGCTGATGTTTTATCGCCTTTTGCAAGATACGATTGTCCGAGGTAGTAGTATGCCATGGCTTTGTTCGTGCTCGCATCGGAGATGTTGCGTTCGAGGATGGTGATGGCGTTGTCATATTGGCCGGCTTTGTAGTACTCTACACCGTCCTTGTAGCCTTGTGCCGAAGCGCCTATGGCAGCGCATAGCAGCAACGCGGAGATAAGCTTAGCTTTCATACTATAAAAACTTAGAAACTTAGATATGTGTGGTTAATTGATTTTATCAGATGACCGAAGGATAGTTTCGGCTTAAATTTGTGTAAAGTTACACATTAATCGTGTAATATGATGAAATGGCGGCCGGATTTGGCGTTAATCTATGTTAAGCACTGCCTCCGAGCCGCCATTGGCCTATTGAGTGTCTATTTAGATATGTGTCATGCTGTATGACACGGTGTATGGTCGTACGTAGGGAGTACTATGGCTATTGAAGCTCGACTACTGTAACTTGCATTCGAGCGGGCAGTATTCCGGTCTTCATAATTATACGTTGTCCATCAACTCCGGTAACGAAGGCGTAAAATTTGCCTCCAACGCTTGCCGGCGAAGCAGTGGTAATCATGTATATAGGGCGAGTAAGCGGGTAGCTGCCATCATAAATATTTTGTTGGTAGGGCTTGTATGGTATTGCTTCGTAGCGCATAACGCCAAGTGTTTTGACTCCGGAGTTGTCCATACGGTTGTTGATGTCCTCACCATTGACAGCCAAAGTGTCGCCTACAAGTCGCTGTACGCGCTCTTCGATGGTGAGGTTGTTAAGCGTAAGGTCTTTGGTGAGGTGGCTCACACCAATGACCCCCATGGCTGTCGGTTCCTTTTGGACGACTGCCAATACGCTGTCTATGCTGCCTGTGGCATGAACCAATGGCCCCATGGGGCGGCCATTGAGCAATGAATCGCGCATGAACATTGCAAGACCCGAGCCTTCAGAGTCGAAGTACACGTGTATGCGTTTGTCCGGTGCCCCGGGTTGCAACTGACTCCAATTGGTGGTGGAGCCGTCCAATATCTCGCTGATTTCCTTCATGCTGAGCTGGTCAACAGGATTGGACGGATTGACAATAAGTGCCACCGCATCCACGGCAATCTTCATGCTTCGTAGATTGGGATATTTGTCTTTAAGCGCACTGCGTTCGGTCTTGGATAAGTCACGCCCGACAACGATGGTGCGTATACTGCCGGCAAACAAAGAGTCTAAAGCGTCTTTCTGTGTTACGTAGCGTGTAAGTACATGGTATTGCTGCTTGAGGTAGGCGTATTCAAAGACACTTATTTCCTCTTCCATGACGTTTTCAAACGAGTCATCGCAGAGCATTGTCATGATCTTGGACGGTTGTTTTTGGTTGCACGAACCAAACGTCAAAGCCATGCATAATGATACGGCTGCTATAGATAATATTTTTGTGTGCATATGGTTTGTTGTTATGTTTTGTTTTTATAAGCGGCTTCCTATGCCTGCATAGTGACGGTAGGCTCGCCAAATACCATAGATAATTAATACGATTCCTACAATATTCCGCGGCCAGGTGTATTCCGGCGCCCATTCAAAGAAGTTGAGCAACAGCAGTATGCCCATACCAATATAGAGGACTACCATAAAAATGGTGTAGACCCATCGCACGATACGGCCGGAGCCTTGCCTACGGTTGTTATCATCATCATTACCATGCATTTGTCTGCGATAACGTTCAAATTCTTCGTTGTTTTCTTGCTGCATATTACTTTATTATTTGTTTTTGTTCGTGGATATCTGTTTTGTCGATGTTCGGTGATGGTCAAGTCAATCGAGAAAGCGTTGAACAATCCCCGTATAAGCATCGATGCGCCTGTCGCGCAGAAACGGCCACCATCGGCGGACGTTTTCGCTGCGCTGTATGTCAATATCGATGATGGCTTCGGCTTCGGCATTGTCCGGCGCACGAAAGAGAAATTCGCCCTGAGGTCCGCACACAAAACTGCTGCCCCAAAAGGTGATGCCATTGGTCGCGTGCGAAGGATCCGGTTCGTGGCCAACGCGATTGACTGTCACAACCGGAAGGCCGTTGGCAATGGCGTGTCCGCGTTGCACTGTCATCCAGGCATCGCGTTGACGGGCTTTTTCGTCCACTGTATCGCTGCTTTCCCAGCCTATGGCAGTGGGATATATGAGAATTTCGGCACCGCGTAGAGACATCATGCGAGCTGCTTCCGGATACCATTGATCCCAGCAGACAAGCACGCCCAGTTTCCCGACAGATGTGTCTATGGGCTCGAATCCGAGGTCTCCGGGCGTGAAATAGAATTTTTCGTAGTACGCAGGGTCGTCCGGGATGTGCATCTTGCGGTATCGTCCGGCAATGCGGCCATCAGTATCAAAGACTACGGCGGTGTTATGATATAACCCGGGGGCACGGCGCTCGAATATAGATGTGACAATAACCGTCTGTGTCTCTATTGCAAGTGCAGCGTAGGCATCAGTGACAGTCGATGGAACGGGGATAGCCAAATCAAAGGCATTGACATCCTCGGTTTGACAAAAATATAGGCTGTCATGTAATTCCTGATTGACTATAAGGCGTGCGCCTGAGGCGGCGGCCAGGCGTATCTTAGCAAAAAGTCTGGCGCGGTTGTCAGCGATGTCGGCAGTATTGTGCTGTTGTATGATAGCTGTGGGTATGATGCGTGTCATTAATTTATGCGTGTGTGGTCATTATTCGGCAAAAGAGTGAGTGCATTATGCGGCAATTGCATAGTGGCGCAATGTATGCTTCCGTGCTGTTGTATCAGTGCGGTAGCATTCACGCCGACGATTTCGTGCCCGGGAAATTCTCTCCCAATCAACTTTAGCGCTTCGGCATCCTTATCCGGTTGTCCGTAAGTAGGCACGATGACGGCACGGTCTCCAATGATGAGAAAATTTGCATAGGTCGCCGGTAATCTGTCATCCGTATCCGGATCGTATATCGGGTAGGGTATTGGCAGACCTACGAGATTGTACGGTTTTCCGTCAGCCCGGCACATTTGACGCAAATCCTCTTCCATGGCAGACAATTCATTGTAATGTAAGTCGTCTTGGTCATCGCACTTTACATATAATATTGTTTCGGGTGATGCAAAGCGTGCCAAAGTGTCCACATGGCTGTCAGTGTCGTCCCCGCAGAGAAATCCGTGTTCTAACCAAAGGACACGTTTTGCTCCGAGAAACTCTCGCAGCATAAATTCGGCCGTTTCGCAGTCTTTATAGCCGTTGCGATTGGGCGAATACAGGCATTTGGATGTGGTCAATATTGTTCCGGCACCATCGGAGTCGATGCTGCCACCTTCAAGCACAAACCTCTGCCGCGAATAGTATGGACCGGAGTTTAGTATTGCGGCATTAAATAGTGCGCCGTTGACCAAATTATCCTTGTCGGCTGCGAATTTAAGGCCCCAGCCGTTGAAACAGAAGTCGTTATATACCGGCGTGCCATCTTCGTCAAACGTTGTAATTATGCCGTAGTCACGAATCCATGTGTCGTTGGTGGGTACTTGAAATAAAACAATTGGATTGCTCGTTTGTTTAATTTGAGCCTTTCGGAGACTTGTTTTAATGCCCTCGACGTTCGGCCCGATGATTAATATTGGTGCATACGGCAATATTGCCCGTACCAAGTCGATATAGCATTGCTCGATTTGGTCTAACATATATGCCCAGTCCGTATTTTCGTGCGGCCATGAAAGCATAATGCCGTCTGTAGGATACCATTCAGCCGGTAGTGTATAGTTATTCGTCATAATCGTTGAGGGAGTTCCAAACCTCTTCTCGGTTTTCCATATACTCGGTAGCAAAGTCGGAGAAGCCATGCCGCTCGCTGGTGCCCGTATCGGCACACCATTGGCGGTAGAGTTCGCGCAAATCATTGTCGTCAGCAACTATGCGCTTGAATTCGGCTTCGGCTACGTCAATGGCACCGCTCGATTCGATTAAGGAAACGAAGTATTCAGTTATATCTTTGTCCATAATCAGTGTATAGGTCTGTTTAGACTTCAAAAATAGTCATTTCTACGCTGATTAAAGGGGTAGGCGTTGTTAAAATTGCTTAATGTCGCGATTATGCATAGCCCTAAAGGAATTAAGCACAGCCAGCAGCGTTACTCCGACGTCAGCGAAAACGGCTGCCCACATGTTGGCAAATCCGATAGTGCTTACGACAAGCAATCCCATTTTTATAGTGAGTGCAAAGATTATGTTTTGGCGGACTATGCGCATGGTCTTGCGAGCAATGAATATTCCCGTAACCACTTGTGATGGGTCATCATTCATCAGCACAATGTCTGCTGCGGCTATAGCTGCATCACTTCCGGCAGCGCCCATGGCTATGCCTGCATCCGCGATTTTCAATACCGGTGCATCGTTGATTCCATCGCCGACAAATACCACCGGTGACGAGTCTCTAACCTTGGTGAGCAATTGGACGCGGAGTACTTTGTCATCAGGCATCATTTCGCAGGCATATTCGTGTATACCAAGTTCTTGTGCAACCTCTTCGGCCACAGGTCGCTTGTCTCCGGTAAGCATAATGGTTTTTATGCCAAGCCTCGCCAGGGTCTCTATGGTGAAATGTGATTGATGTTTAACCGTATCCGAAACCACAATATGCCCCACGTAGTCTCCGTCTACAGCAAGATGCACAATGGTGCCTACGCAGCGACATTTGCGCGGTGTGACTCCGGCACGAGCCATGAGACGTTCGTTGCCGACGTATACGTGGCGTGAGTCGAGTGTGGCCGATATGCCTTCACCCGGGTAGTCGTGCAATGCTGTCACAAGACTTTGATCAAGGCTTCCTTTGTATGCTGCGCGTAGCGATATAGCCACGGGGTGTGAGGAAAAACTCTCGGCAAGTGCGGCAAGTTCGAGCAGCTGCGTTTCGGACACAATCTCCGGGTGTATTGCTGTGACGGTAAAGCGTCCGCAAGTGAGTGTTCCCGTTTTGTCAAAAACGACACTGCGTGCATGCGCTAATGTCTCCATGTAATTTGAGCCTTTGAACAATATGCCGCGACGGGATGCACCGCCTATACCGGCAAAAAATGTCAGCGGAACAGATACGACCAATGCGCATGGACACGATATTACCAAAAAAATTAGAGCTCGTTCAAGCCAAAGATTCCATGCTCCTATACCGGTCAATGGCGGTATTACAGCCACCAACGCGGCACCTCCGACAACTATCGGTGTGTAGTACCGAGCGAAGCGAGTGATAAATTTCTCGGTACGAGCCTTGCCGGTCTCGGCATTTTCGACCATATAGAGTATTTTTGCCACTGTGGTGTCGGCATATGCTGATGTTGTCCTAATCTTCAATGCTCCCGAAATATTGAGGCATCCGCCGAGGACTTTATCGCCGGGAGCTGCTGATTGTGGCTGGCTTTCGCCTGTCAGTGCGGAGGTATCTATGTCCGATGCTCCTGACAATACAATGCCGTCTATGGGTATTTTTTCGCCGGGGCTTACAATGACAATGCTGTCTACGGCAACATCTGTTGGCAATGTTTTGTGCACGGTGCCATCGGTTTGTTCGACATTGGCAAATTCGGGCCGAATGTCCATAAGGGCTGTAATGGAGGAGCGACTTCGCTCAACGGCCATGTCAGACAGTAGTTCGCCCAGCTGATATAGCGCCATTACGGCTACCGCTTCGGGATACTCGCCTATGGCAAAAGCCCCTATGGTGGCGACTGTCATCAGAAAGTTCTCATCAAATACTTTGCCGTGCGCAATATTGTGCAAGGCCTTAAAAACAATGTCTGCTCCGATGACGATGTATGCCGCCACATATAACAATATGCTTATTCGTTCAGGCAATCCTATGGCTAAGTCCGAGACTATGAAGGCAATCGATATGCCCAGCCTGATTATTATCATCCTTTGTGTCTTGTCCATTTTTGTGTCTTGTGTTGCGCGTACAAAGGTCTGAAAAAGGCGCTGCAACCGGGTTGCAAAAGGTGGACATAGTGCAATATTATTTGCGGTAAAAGTAGCCCACGTGCGAATGTTAGTTCTTCGAATAGTGAAGGTGCTCTATGACGGGTACAAGAGCAGCATTGCCCATTGTGCTGTCATCAAGCCTCACGTTTGTGTCGGCATGAGGGGCAAAGGCCTTTCATCATATAATTAATTTGATGCAACTCAAAGCCATCGGGATAATGCACTATCGGGATATGCGTGTGGTCAAGGCAAAAAGTCTTCTGGCATGACTCGCAATAGAAATGACAGTGCATTTCTTCGGCTCCGCAGACGTGGTCGTTGCGGCATAGGCAATATTTGGCCGATCCGCTACCATCCTCGATTTCGTGCACAAGGTGTTGTCCGGCAAATAGAGCAAGAGTACGAAATATAGAGGATTTATCCACCGTTTCCAATGCATCTTCGACATCGCTCATACTGAAAGTGTCTTGGAAAGACTTTATGGCATTGTATACAAGAACCCGCACCGCAGTGGGACGGATATTGTGCCGGCGAAAGACTTCATCACTGTCGGCTTCACAGTCGGCCTTTACGCCTTCATGTCGAATGTCTTTGGTGTTCATAATCGGGTGGTGTACATACGATTGTTAAGCAAACAACATCAGCAATTGGTAGATGATAAAAGCAATAAACCATGCTACGGCAGTGTTGTAGACAATGGAAAACGCCGAATACTTCCAGCTACCTGTTTCGCGACCTATGGCTACGACTGTCGCCATGCATGGGCAGTACAGCAGAATGAAGATTAAGAATGATAATGCTGATTGCCAGGTAAATCCGGGTTGGCCTGTGTGCGGGTCTATCGTTTGAAGACGCTCGCCAAGTGTCGTATCATCCACCGCATCGTTATTGGTGTAAAGAACGCCGAGCGTTGAGACTACAATTTCTTTAGCCGGGATACCGGCTATGGCAGCGACAGTGGCCGGCCAAGTAAAGCCCAGTGGCTCCATAATCGGATTGACCGCCTTACCGGCCATCTGAAGGAATGAGTCGTGTTTCGTGTCTATGGAAGAGGTCTCTACTGATGCTTGGGCCATAGTGGCATTGTCGGCATTATCATGGTGAGGGTAGTAATTGAGGGCCCACACAATAATGCTGGCAAACAGAATGATGCCACCCATCTTGCGCAGATATTGTTGGCCTTTTTCCCAAGTATGACGCAGGGCGTTTTGCCACGACGGCATACGGTATGGCGGTAGTTCCATTACAAAAGGAGTCTCGTCTTTTTTGAACATAAAGCGGCGTAAAAGACGCGCTGTGGCTACGGCCACGGCTATACCCAAAATATATAGACCGAAGAACACCAGGGCTCCATGGCGTGGAAAGAATGTCCCAATAATCAGTATGTATATCGGCAAACGAGCCGAACAGGACATAAACGGATTTATGAGTATTGTAATAATACGACTTGAACGACTTTCGATAGCACGAGAAGAAAGGATTGCCGGAACATTGCAACCAAAGCCCATTATCAAAGGTATGAACGATTTGCCATGCAGGCCTATGCGATGCATTACCTTGTCCATAATAAATGCTGCACGAGCCATATACCCTGTGTCTTCAAGGAATGAAATGCATAGATACAATATCAATATATTTGGTAAGAATACTATGACGCCGCCTACACCACCAATGATTCCATTGGCCACAAGGTCTTTAATGGGCCCATCGGGCATGGTGTTGTGGACAAAACCGGAAAGAGCATCTACGCCTGCGCTAATCCAATCCATCGGAAACTGTCCGAGCGAAAATGTGAGCCAGAAGATGAAAAACATTATGAGCAAAAACAGCGGATATCCGAATATTTTGCTCGTAAACAGGGTGTCCAGTCGGCGCGTTGTATCATCCTCACTCTCGTCTTCGCGTGTGCGAGTCTCGGCAAGTGCACCGGCTATATATCCGTATTTTTCGGCTGCAATCTCGGCCGGGACATCATCGCTGAACTTGTCCTTGAGGCCGACCACCAATTGGTCGCGTAGCTCGATAAGTCGGTCGCCGTGTATGGATTTGCGCACAATATCTTCAGTGTCACTATCGCCTTCAAGCAATTTTATGGCAATATATCGAGGAGAGAATTTATGGCCTATCTCGCCGTCAGCTTTGATGCGGTCTTTGAGCACGGTGACTGCGCGTTCAATCTCGCTGCCAAGGTTGACATGTACGTGCCGCACTTCGATATTATTCCCTTCGTAAACCGAAATGACCGTATCCAATAGCGTACTGATGCCTTCACCACTCTTTGATATTGTCGGAATAATGGGTACGCCTATCATTGCGCCAAGTGTCTTGTAGTCGAGATGTATATGTCGGCGGTTTAGTTCGTCAAACATATTGAGTGCGATGACCATCGAACGACCCATGTCTATCAGTTCAGTAGTCAAATAGAGGTTGCGCTCGAGGTTCGATGCATCTACGACATTTATGATGACGTCCGGAGTTTGCTCGCGAAGATATTGTCGTACGTAGCGTTCTTCCGGCGAATAAGTGGTCAGCGAGTATGTGCCGGGCAGGTCGACCATATTAAAAGTATAACCGCCATAACGCATTTTTTTTGATTTGGCATCAACTGTCACGCCACTGTAATTGCCCACGTGCTCATTGGCGCCTGCAGCCTCATTGAATAGCGATGTTTTTCCGCAATTGGGATTACCTACGAGAGCCACGTTGATGACCTTGAACCGTTGGTCTGCGGTACGCATGGCCTGTTCGATGTCGTCTACGCTGTCATCTATGCTGTCGCTATCAGCTTCTATATCAGCACTCTTATTGGGATTGAGTAGTTTGGGGGCATCACCGGATGTGCTTTCGGCATTGTCGCGCAGGCGTACAACTTCGATGAGGGAGGCTTCGGATGCACGCAGCGACACTTCATAATCCATAATTGAATACTTAATGGGATCTTTAAGTGGCGCATGCAGCAACACCTTGACTTCGCGGCCACGTACAAAGCCCATATCCATGACGCGCTTACGGAAAGCGCCATGTCCCAATATCTTGACAATTACAGCCTTATCGCCTGTTTTCAGTTCGGATAATCGCATAGTATCACTATCGCGTTGTGTGTTATCGGTTCATAGCCGGATTATTACGAGTGCAAAAATACTAATTTTTGGCGGAACAGTCGCACTTGCTTATATTATTTATCGGGCAGAAAAATCGAAGTTCGGACTTGTTGCGCTTTGATACAAGATTATAATAATCAATGGCGGGTGGTTTGAGAATCTTTCCTGCAAACAAATACAGACTAATGGATGATGTTAATAAAAAGGTTAAGTGTCGTTTTGATACATATTTTACAATAGTTTTAAGTACGAAGTGACGTTGTGGCCGGCGAGGTATATACAGGTACGCAAATACTATGACGAAAAGTAAGAGTGTGGGCTAAATAGACGCGACATTCTTGGATGTAAATGCCGCGGAGTCAAATAAACATCAGCGAGATGTTTATACAATTTCGCGCTTACTCTTTTTAACTTAGGGGTGTATCATGGTCTCGAATAAAATTCGTATCTTTGGCATCCAATTTGCAATATGAGGCTGCATATAACATACGACGAATGAAAAAAGATTCCAACGAACCCAAGCACCAGATAGTGTCCTTCGGACAAATCGAAATAGACAGCAAACGCGCTGAAGGCAAAATCGATATGTCTGATTTGCCCATATTGGCGACCCGCAATTTGGTACTATTCCCGGCTGTGACAATGCCATTGTCGCTGATGCGTGAAAGTGCCGTCAAATTGGCACAATACTCCTATGCACACAATGTGCCCATAGGTGTTGTGTGCCAAAAGAACCCCGAAGTAGAGACACCGGGGCTTGATGACCTATATAAATACGGTGTTATAGCTGACGTGCTAAAAGTCATAGAGTTGCCGGATGGTAGCAAGACTGCGATCATCAGTGCTCGGCGTAAATTCCGCATTCTCGGGCCCGGTGCAGGCCAATGTATCCCCGGCGAATTGTGCGCCAAAGGTCGGTTGACGCGAGACACCAAACCGCGTGCGGACGATGATGAATATGCCAACCTGACGCAATGTGTCATCAACGCAATGAAGGAACTTGTCCAAACGGCCGGAAATGAGTCGTCAGATATGGCACTTAAATTTGATAGCGAGAATAATCCTGAAACGGCAATAAATGTTATCTGTTCGCTTGCGCCCATAGACGTGGCCCAAAAAGAAGAACTGTTGGAGTGTTCGCGAGCTATGGACAGAGCTTTTCGTCTACTCACGTTGTTGACGCATGCTCAAGAGACCTTTGAGATACAAAAGTCTATCATGGATCGCGCTCGTCAGCAGATGGAAGATAACCAGAAGAATGCCTTCCTACAAAATCAGATGGATGTAATCCGGCAGGAACTTTACGGCAACGACAGCGATGAAATCGATGATCTTGAGAAGCGTGCGAAGAAAATCAAGATGCCTGAAGCCGTAGCCAAGACATTTCGCAAGGAAATAGACAAGTTACGTCGCTACAATCCACAGTCGCCGGACTACTCGGTACAATACACCTACCTTGAGCAGCTGCTGGCACTGCCATGGAATGTCTTTTCGAAGCTTAATACGGACTTTGACAAGGCTCGCAAGATACTTGAGAGTGACCATTACGGGCTACAGAAAGTCAAAGAACGTATACTCGAACAGTTGGCCGTACTCATAGACAACCCCAAAGGTAAAGCCTCGATAATATGCCTTGTAGGACCTCCCGGAGTGGGCAAGACCTCTTTAGGACAGTCCATAGCTCGAGCCCTGGGACGCAAGTATGAACGCGTCTCCTTCGGCGGTTTGCACGACGAAGCCGAAATCCGCGGCCACCGCCGCACCTACATAGGCGCTATGCCCGGACGTATCATTGATGCCGTCAAGCGTGCCGGCACGTCCAACCCGGTATTATTGCTTGACGAAATTGACAAAATCGGTGCAGACTACAAAGGCGACCCTGCGGCAGCCCTGCTCGAGGTGCTTGATCCGGAACAGAACCACAAATTTCACGATAACTATATAGACGTGGATTTTGACTTGTCGCATGTGCTGTTCATAGCCACGGCTAACACACTATCGTCCATATCGCGGCCGCTGCTGGACCGTATCGAAGTTATCGAAATCAGCGGGTATCTCGAAGAAGAAAAGATTGAGATAGCCAAGCGGCATATCCTGCCAAGATTGCTCGAACAATACGGAAAGACCGCCGAAGACCTCAAGATTACAGACGAAGCCCTTGCCGCTGTCATCGAGAACTATACCGGAGAAAGCGGCGTGCGCCAGCTCGAAAAACACCTTGCCGAGATTATCCGTAAGATGATACTCCGAGACAAACTAGGGCAAACCTTCCCGTGTCCTGTGCGTCCCGAAGACCTTCGGGACTTGCTTGGCGTCAAACCGTTCAATAAAGACCGCTACGAGGGCAACGACTTTGCCGGAGTTGTTACAGGCTTGGCCTGGACCGAGGTTGGGGGTGAAATCCTTCTTGTAGAGACATCGCTTGCAAGTGGGAAAGGAGACAAAATCACTCTGACCGGTAACCTTGGCAACGTGATGAAAGAATCGGCCGCCATAGCTCTTCAGTGGACCAAAGCACATGCCGCTGTTCTGGGTATCGATACAGAGCTTTTTGATAAATACAGCCTACACATACACTTCCCCGAAGGAGCCATACCCAAGGACGGCCCATCGGCCGGTATTACAATGACTACGGCTATTGTATCGCAATATACTCAACGCCAGCTGCGTCCTCGCATAGCTATGACGGGTGAAATGACCCTGAGGGGTAAGGTGCTGCCGGTGGGTGGCATCAAGGAAAAGATTCTTGCGGCCAAGCGTGCCGGCATCACTGACATTATTCTTTCCGGCGAAAATCGCAAGGACATCGAAGACATCGAGCCGCGGTACATTACAGGGCTTGTCTTCCATTACGTAGACACAATGATGCAAGTGCTTGACGAAGCCCTGCTCCCTAATAAAGTCCCGGGGGCTATCAACCTTTAAGAAATGGTCAACGACAAAACCGCGCAATGTACAGCCCGTGCCAATATAAGCATACGCGGTGCACGAGTCAATAACCTACGTAATGTCAGCGTAGACGTCCCTCGTAACCGCCTTGTGGTTGTTACCGGCCTCAGTGGCTCGGGCAAGTCCTCACTGGCCTTCGATACATTATATGCCGAGGGCCAGCGGCGCTATGTCGAGAGCCTTAGCGCGTATGCACGTCAGTTCCTCGGACGAATGTCCAAGGCTGAATGCGATGGCATACGCGGCTTGCCACCTGCTATCGCCATCGAACAACGAGTAAATACGCGCAATCCGCGTAGTACCGTGGGTACTTCCACCGAAATATACGATTACATACGTTTGCTATATGCACGCATAGGTCGCACATATTCGCCGATAACCGGATTGGAGGTCCGCCATCATGACGTAGGTGATGTCATCGAGTGTGTCCGTTCTTATCCAAATGGAACACGTATTGCTGTGACTGCACCCATCAGCATACCGGAAGGCCGAACATTGCTCACCCAACTTGATGTATACCTTAAAGGCGGATATACGCGTCTGCTGGCAAAAGACGGGTCTTTTGTTTCAATCGAACAGATGCTTGCTGACAAAAGCAATTGTCCTCCCAATACTGACGGTTACGACTTACTTATTGATAGACTGACAGCCGACACGGAAGACAAAGACAGCTTGTCGCGATTGACCGAGTCGATAGAGACTGCATTCTTTGAAGGACATGAAACGATGACTTTGGTCGTCTGGACGGATGGGATGGTGCGACGTTACGAATTTTCGAAACGTTTTGAGGCCGATGGCATCACATTTATAGAACCGTCCGAACAGATGTTCAACTTCAATAATCCCTATGGGGCATGTCCGCGCTGCGAAGGCTTCGGACGTACCATGGGTATCAGCGAAGACCTTGTTGTGCCCAATTCTTCCCTATCGGTGTATGACGATGCCGTTGTGTGCTGGCGTGGCGAAGTTATGAGCCAATGGAAGCGAGACTTCATACATATTGCAGCACACACATCATTTCCGATACATCGTCCGTATCGCGAACTTACCGATGATCAAAAGAAGCTCTTATGGGAAGGAAATACGGCATGGCCCGGTATTAACGGCTTCTTTGAATGGATCGAAACTCAACAACACAAAATCCAATATAGGGTATTGTTGGCTCGCTTTCGAGGCAAAACCCTGTGTCCGATATGCCACGGTTCGCGATTGCGTCCCGAGGCGACATATGTGCGTGTAGGAGGCAAAGACATATCCTCGATAGTATCCATGACAGTATCCGACTTACGCCAATGGTTTAACGATCTTCGACTTGAAGGGCGCGACAGCGAAATAGCCGCTCGCTTACTCAGCGAAATCAACAACCGCCTTGCATTTTTGGATGACGTAGGCCTGGGCTATCTTACGCTTGACCGTCTTAGTAATAGCCTCAGCGGAGGTGAAAGCCAGCGCATAAATCTTGCGACTTCGCTCGGCAGCAGTCTTGTCGGTTCGTTATACATACTTGACGAACCGTCCATAGGTCTGCATTCGCGAGACACCCAACGCCTAATAGACGTTCTGCGCAGACTTCAACGCATAGGTAACACCGTGGTCGTCGTCGAACACGATGAAGAAATCATGCGTGCTGCCGATTACATCATTGATGTAGGACCGGATGCGGGACAGAATGGTGGAACCATCGTGTTCAGCGGGACGCCGTCTCAGCTGCCCGAAGTCGTAGGTAAATCTTACACGGCTGACTATCTGTGCGGAGCTCGTCATATATCGGTACCCAAACGTCGGCGCAAGAGCAATGCTTTTATCACGGTTAAGGGCGCTCGCCAGCACAATCTAAAAGACATTGATGTGTCTTTCCCATTAGGAATAATCACTGTGGTCACTGGCGTCAGCGGTTCGGGCAAGTCCACGCTTGTGCGCGACATCTTGTATTGCGCACTCAAACGACGTTTTGACGAGGTAAGTGATGCGCCGGGCAAGTTTGACGGACTTACCGGTGACTTGGGACGCATACAGGCCGTTGAATTTGTCGACCAAAATCCCATAGGCAAATCCTCTCGCTCCAATCCGGCGACATACCTTAAGGCTTATGATGAAATACGTCGGTTGTATGCAGATCAGCAACTATCTCGACAGATGGGCTACACGCCTGCCCATTTCTCGTTTAACGCCGATGGCGGTCGTTGCGATGAATGCAAAGGCGAAGGAACAATTACCATTGAGATGCAATTCATGTCAGACATCACCATCGAGTGCGAAAGTTGTCACGGACGTCGTTTTAAGCCCGAGATACTCGAGGTGCAGTACCGAGGAAAAGCCATTGACGAGATACTCGCAATGACCGTGGACGAAGCCATAGAATTCTTCGGGCAGGACAGTGACTCAACGGCACGGCATATTTGCTCGCGCTTGCAACCGCTAAAGGATGTCGGTTTGGGCTACATCAAGCTTGGCCAGCCTTCTTCGCTACTCAGTGGCGGCGAGAACCAGCGAGTCAAACTTGCATATTTTCTTTCGCAAGAAAAACCTCGCCCGACTATGTTCATCTTTGATGAACCAACCACCGGACTTCATTTCCACGACATACATACGCTGATGGACTCGTTTGAACGGCTCATCGCACATGGACATACAGTAGTCATAATCGAGCACAATATGGACGTCATAAAGTGCGCAGACCACGTGATAGACATTGGCCCGGAGGGTGGCGATAAAGGCGGATATGTTGTAGCAGCCGGGACACCCGAAGATATTTGCAAATGTCAGCAAAGTCATACAGGTCAATACCTCCGGTATAAATTAGACGCAGTCATCTCGGGGTATCAAGCAGACAAGACAAAATAACATTGCCGGAATCCGAGAGAAAAGTGTAACTTTGTACTACTCAAAAACGAGATATACCAAGCCATGCGGCATTATCTGAAAAATATTCTGCAACTATTGCTCTCACCCGTGCACGGGTGGGAAGAAGTGTCACGTGACGGCCATGTGCCGGAATACATAGCCACCCACGGCCTATATCCACTCATCGGGCTTGCATCGGTGACATACTTTATACAGGGCATATATGCAGTACAATTCGAACTGGTGACGCTACTACAGCATGCTCTTGCAGTGTTTATGTCCCTGTTTTTGTCGTTTTTTATCGGTAAACTCGGGCTGGAGACATTTACCGCAAGATATGTAGATACCGGGAAGCTCAATGTTTTTAAGACCGACACTTTGGCAGCATATATCATAGGTATACTTAGCGTGCTGCAAATAGTGGGAAACGCTCTGCCGGTGCATACCGTGCTGGTGTATTTGCTATTAGTTTTCGCCGTAATAGTGTTATGGAAAAGTTGTCGATATCTTGATATTGCAGTCGAAAAAGAAACATATTTCACAGCCATGGCAATAGGAGTGCTTATTGCGCCCAAGATATTACTTGATATTCTATTCTCCCTCATCTTAGGATAAAGCGTATGAAAACCACACTCAAAGAAATCAACATAAAAAATCGTCGAGCGACCTTCGATTACTACATCGAAGAAACCATGACGGCCGGGATTGTGCTTACCGGTACCGAAATCAAATCTATACGTCTTGGCAAGGCCAGCCTTGTGGACACTTATTGCTATATCGTCAACGGTGAAGTGTGGGTCAAGGAAATGTATATTGCACCGTATTTTTACGGCACTTACAATAATCCCGGCGATCGTCGAGATCGTAAGTTACTGCTTACGCACCGCGAGATACAACGGCTCGAAAAAGCCAACAAGGAGGCCGGTGTTACAATAGTTCCGCTTCGACTGTTTGTCGGGAGTCGCGGCTATGCCAAGTTGGTGATAGCCATTGCCCGTGGCAAGCATCAGTACGACAAGCGTCAATCCATACGCGAGCGCGAGGACAAACGCGCACTTGCACGCGTAATGCAGAAGCGCTAAGTGCTCTCGAACAAACGCATTACCATTTCCCATATTTTGCTTGTGCCAGAAATATGCATCTGTTGTTTTGGCTACCGTTCCAATATAAGCAAAACCTTTGACCCGTCTGCACCGGTTGCAGCCATTAATTTGAGACGACCATCGCCTTCTTTGACTCCCAACCGGGATTGTAATGCGGCGGCGGCAATATCGAAATTGCGTACTGCGACCGAAATCTTCGGATAACGGCTCTTGAAGCGTTTGAGCACTTTTGACTGCCATGGTAGAACTTCGAGGACCTTCCACGCTTGTCCCGGAAAGTTGGGAATAATATCCGTGTGCACGTATAAGTGGGTATCCGCTGCAATTTTGGACGTCTTATAGCGGTGTGCCAAAGTTCGATAGCCGCCGCTTTTCATCACCGAGGGGTAGGGCTCGTAAATAATTTCGCCGGCTTCAGGTGTGCGCAATGGCGGTTGCGGTCCGGACTCCTCCGACATTGTGAATGTAAAATCAGCTATTTCGCCATCGGCCAATAGTGTCAACGCGTGTATGCGTTGCGTACCGGCTGCTACTTTAGGCTTTGTCAAATCACAGACGGCCACCAATTCTTTGCACTGTGTAGTCGTGCCGATTGTGTAGATATCTGTCACACATTCCAGCGGCTCGACCATACCTCCACGTATGTCTATCATAGGCGATGCCTTGATGATGAGCATTTTGAAATGGCGACGGAAATCGCCGAGCATCGAGATGACGTCCGGGGCACAGTCCGCCAAGCCAAAGAGTCGTCGGCCGCCATCGCCGCGTCGTGCCGGATCGATAAATGCCACTTCGCCGTGCAATATCCCGTCACGTAGCATCTCAACACTATCGCCATGCAGCACACGCAACATCTTCAAGTCGCGTCCGGCGGCATTGTCGCGTAAGGCATTGGCAAGAGCTTGATCACGTTCGCATGCCGTCACCTGGTGTCCGGCGGATGCTGCATGCATAGCGTCGATGCCCAACCCCGCAGTCAAGTCCGCAACCGGGCAGTCGCGAGGCAATAACGAGATGTGTATCCGGGCAAGTGCATCCGAGGTACTTTGCTCGCCACATAATGTGTTGCCGAAAACCAGATGCGGATACGCTTGAAGGGTCTGCGAGAGTTTTTTGCCGAAGCGTTGGCGGCACTCTATCTGAGTAATTGCACACGACATCTCTGCATCGCCGTGATAGCGAAGCCGCAGTTTGGCCGGGTCATCGCCCATGTGCTCATTCACAAAATTCCAAAACTTGTCAGAATCGTATGTCATATCGTAATGCCGCATTGAAGGCGCAGCAAATGCAAAGTTACTCATAAATGCGAGAAAGTAACCATCCGAGCCTCTGATGTTTTGATGTTTCGGCGTAAAATATGTAATTTTGTAAACCCAAAGGGCATCACGCCTACGTCAGGATGATTGAAGCCCGTAGGAAATTGAAACAAAACGAGACACGGGCAAATGTCCGTGTCCATTAAAACCTCTGACAGCACTTACACGTATGGTCAATGCACAGAAATATAAAGTCGCTGAAATAGAACGCGACCGTCGAATATTGGAGCTTCTCGCGCAGAATTTTCCGACAATAAGCGCAGCCAGCACCGAGATTATTAACCTCGAGGCCATACTCAATTTGCCCAAAGGTACCGAACACTTCGTGGCCGATGTGCATGGCGAGTATGAAGCTTTTCGTCATATTCTCAAAAATGCCTCCGGCAATATCAAGCGCAAAGTACGCGAAATTTTCGGCTCGACACTGCGCGACAGCGAAATCAAGGACCTATGCACCTTGATTTATTATCCTCGTCCAAAACTTGAAATCATCAAGGATAACGAGCAAGACATCTCCAATTTCTATCAAATTACATTGAATCAGTTGGTCAAAGTCTTGCGCTCCGTTTCGTCAAAATACACGCGCTCCAAGGTTCGTAAGGCTTTGCCTAAGGCATTTTCGTACATCATCGAAGAGTTGTTGCACGAGACCCCGGATGATATAAAGAAACAAGCATACTTCAACCGCATAGTCGAGACAATAATTCTCACCGGTCAGGCCGATGAGTTCATCGTCACCATGTGCAATGTCATACAGCGATTGAGCATAGACCAATTGCATATACTTGGGGATATCTTTGACCGCGGCCCGGGTGCACACCTAATTATGGAGATGCTTAACGACTATCCCAACTTTGACATACAATGGGGCAACCATGATGCTCTGTGGATGGGCGCTGCAGCCGGGAACATGGGCTGTATCGCCAATGTCCTGCGCTTGTCGTTGCGGTATGCAAATATGGCCACGCTCGAAGAAGGTTATGGTATCAACCTTGTGCCGCTTGTGACTTTTGCCATAGAAATGTATGGTGATGACCCGTGCACATACTTTACTCCAACATTTATGGATGATGAAGCCGCACATACCGAAAAAACGCGGCGCATACTTGCTCGTATGCATAAGGCCATAAGCGTCATACAATTCAAAATCGAAGGACATATCATCGACAGACATCCCGAATGGAATATGGACGACCGCAAAGTACTGAAAGGAATTAATCCGGGACGTGGTGTGGTTACAATCGATGGCACAGAGTATCCATTGCGAGATTGTCACTTCCCGACCATAGACCCGGCCAATCCTTATGCGCTGACGCCCGAAGAAACTGACCTTATGCATAAATTGCAACACTCGTTTCTGGTAAGCGAAAAGCTTCAACAACATATCGGGGTGCTGCTGTCGCATGGGGCTCTTTACGGTGTGTACAACGGCAATCTGCTGTTTCATGCATCGCTACCTTTGAATGCCGATGCAACATTCAAGGAAGTCGAAATTGACGGCGAGAAATATAGTGGTCGTCACCTTCTCAATAAGGTAAACCGTGTGATGCGTGCCGCCTTCAATGCCGACCTACCTCAGGATGAGCGCGAATATGCCATAGACTTCTTCTGGTATCTCTGGTGCGGCCCCGACTCACCGCTCTTTGACAAGTCCAAGATGGCGACTTTCGAACGTTACTTCATCGAGGACAAAGCCACACATGCCGAGACCAAGGGCAATTACTATACCTTGCGTGACCGTGTCGATGTATGCGACAAAATTCTCGATGAGTTCAAGGTGAAGGGCGAACACCGCCATATCATCAATGGGCATGTGCCCGTTCGAGCCAGTCGTGGCGAAAGTCCCATACGAGCCAATGGCCGTCTGATGGTAATTGATGGTGGATTTGCCAAGGCGTATCACGATACCACAGGCATTGCCGGTTACACCCTTGTATTCCACAGCCGAGGGTTTGAACTGGTTCAGCACGAGCCTTTTACTTCCGCCGAAAATGCTATTGTCAATGGTACTGACATCGTGTCCACCAACCAGATAGTAGAGCTGAGCGCCCACCGCATGCGTGTGCGCGATACTGACAAGGGCTACGAATTGCAATGCCAAATAGACGAACTCATGGAATTGCTGTATGCTTACAAAAACGGATATATAGCCGAGCGCTCGCACTAAGGCATACATATGCAAACGCCGGAGGGGGCTGACACACATGCGTGTATCTGCCCCCTCCGGTTATCTTCGGTATGAAATGTATGTCGGCCTATATTGTGGCTATAGCTATACGTAATTCTTCGGGATGCAGATAACAAGCTGCAAGCCGACATAATCGCTCGGGGGTCATAGATGTAATGCTGCGTACCTGAGCGGCGTAGTATCCGTTCGGGATGCCGGCCAAAAGAGCGGATTCATAGTAATCCATGATTGACAGAGGCGTATCCAATGTTGTGGCCAGTGTCGACATTACGTCCCGACGCAACCGCGTCATTTCGTCCTCGCACATAGGTTCGGAAGCGAGTAATTTCAATTCATTGCGTATTTCTTCGACGACTGTATCAGTGTATTCGGTATCGCATTGGGCCGAAATTTGCACCATGCCGGACTTGCGTACTCCTATGAGGGCCGCCCCTATGCCGTACGTAAGGCCTTTACGCTCGCGAATATTGGTCATCAATCGGCTGCCGAAGTATCCGCCAAGTGCAATTACGGCATGACGCAAGTCCACATAGTCGGGATGCTGACGTCCTATAGCCGGTATGGAGGCGCAAATGGCACTTTGGATAGTATGCGGCAAATGTTCGACACGTATCTGCGGCGGTTGCGGCGATGGCGGTATATCTACAAACGATTCCACCGAGGCAGGCTTCAATCCACTTGCAAAGGACGCCACAATGCTGCGTGCATCTGATACACAATCCAAGTCACCCGTTACAAATACATGTATAGAGTGGTGGGTGATGCCTTCATAATGACAACGGCGTACATCCGCGACTGAGACAGCCTCGCATTGTTCGGCCGTTACGGGCAGCATATAAGGATGGTCGGGACCATATGATAATTCGGCAGAGAGACAAGATGCGACATATGAAGGCTTGGTCAATGCCGTACGTATATTAGCAAGTCGCGTGCGATGTTGTGCCTCGAATGCCCCGTCCGGAAAAGTTGGCGTCAAAATCATATCGGACAACAGCGGCAGTAGTGCCAAAACCTTGTCTGTTTCGCCCAAAATGCCGATGCCTGTATATTTTGCATTGCCTATCGGTCTGAGTGATACGCCGTTGAAATCAAATATCTGCGCAATGGCTTCTCCCGTATGGCTTTGCGTGCCATCGCAAAGCATGGGCGCAACAAAAGACGCCGCACCCCTGACCGGAAGATTGGCGTCACCGGCATTCCAAAACACGTTCACACGAAGTATGCCGCACTTCGGACGATTGTAGGAACACAGTGTGACACCCTCACATATTTTAGCTGTTTCGATGCTCGGGATGGCAAGAGAGTCGAATTCGCGCACCGATGGCGGCGTCTTTCTGTCAAGCATCAGTTTCGGGATTTTGTTCTAAAAATAGGCGTGCAGCCTCCAAATCTTCCGGCGTGTCAATGCCGATAGTATTGGTATTGGTGTATGCGACAGCTATAGTGTATCCGTTTTGCAGCCATCGGAGCTGTTCCAATGACTCGGCACGCTCTAACGGCGATTGAGGCAATGATGCAAGACGGCGTAAAACATCGTGTCGATAAGCATACACACCCACATGTCCGTAATAAGTCGTGGCCTTCGTCCAGCTATTTTGCTCGATTCCGCGGCAGAAAGGTATGGGCCAACGCGAAAAATACATAGCAGTGTTTACCTGTGATATTACGACTTTTACAAGTGCCGGGTCAGCAATGGTTTCGTATGGTGTCGAAGCCGGCAACGGCCGCGCCAAGGTGGCGATGTCCACGTCTTCGCGCTCGAAACATCCGGCCAAAGCCATCAGCGAACCGGTGTCTACGAAAGGTTCATCGCCCTGGATATTTACAATGACATTTTGTGTCACCCCGAGAAGCTCTACAGCCTCGCGGCAGCGATCGGTGCCACTATGGTGGTCGATGGACGTCATTACAACTCGTCCGCCAAAGCCGGTGACGCAGTCTGCTATGCGAGTGTCGTCTGTGGCCACGGCTACATTGTCTCCAAAAACCTTAGAGACACGACGCCATACATGCTCGATGACGGGGCAAGTGCCCAGCATAGCCAAGGGCTTGCCCGGAAAGCGTGTCGATGCGTATCGTGCCGGTATCACGGCAAAACATTGGTTGGATATCGATGAAAACATATCGGTGTTCGGTATTTGTGTTGTTCTTAAAATTCTTGAATAGCAGTTTAATGCTATGCTAAGGCATGGTTTCGCCGCTCGGTCGCATTTTCTTTTTTCCAAAATACGATGGTAGTATCAGCGATCCGGCCACGAGGTATATGTAATAGCTGATCAATCGCCAAGCCAGAGCCATCATCAGGGCCATCTGCGGGCTGCCGACAAGATCGCCGTAATAGGTGGCGAAAATCACTTCGGAAATACCGCTGCCGCCCGGGGTAGGGGAAACCATGAGCAAGACCCATATTACAAATTGGCGGCCGAATACCAGCCATCCGGATGCATCGGGACAGAAGCCCCAAAATAAGGCATTGACCACCAAATATCGTGAGAACCATGATACAACAGTGGCAAAAAACACATTGAGCCACCAGCGCATCGAACGTTGGCGCAATTGGCGTGATGTAGTCACCATATTGTCGGCCATTTCGTAGGCGCTTCTTCTCCATCGGCGCAATATGCGCCGGCCAAAAGCCTTTTTGATGAATCGAGCCACTGCTTCGGGCCATGCAATTATGCCCATAAACAATAACGCTGTGTATACCACTATGCCGGCGTACACTATCCAAAAGACTATACGCACACCCAACATAAAGCCGGCATCTACTGTGCCTTGGGCAAACAAGAGGTCATTTGGTATCAATAACAGTATCACAGGACAAAATACCACGAAAAACATCTCGTCCATCAGCAGTGTGGTAAGTGTCAGTGTTGCGGCTTTGCCCAGAGATACTCCCTCTCGATTGAGATAAAACACAGCCAAGGCGCTACCTCCGACAGCAGACGGGGTTATGGCCGAAGTGAAGGCGCACATTAAATCGACGCGCACCGACCGACGCCACGTCAATTGCGGGTGTGCAATCGTGTGAAAACGCCACGTTAAGCCAAAGTCTCGTCCGACCACAAATACGCAGGCAAGCGCAAATCCGACAAGCATTTGCACATTCCAGTCTATGGCATCTAAAGCTTTGCCCCCGAATTCATCGGCAAAGAGCCATGCCGTGACGCCCAAGCCGATCAATACGGGCAAGGCAACACGTAATAATATGGAAGATAAAGAGGTCTTCATTCGTAGGACCGGGGCATAAAACAATGAAGCATAGTCAATTGGTTTATGGATGCTTGCGTCCCAAGCGCATCATTCGACTTTTTTCGTGACGGTATTTATTGTAGACAATATGCAATCGATGGCCCGTACCGCATCGGATGAGGATCCTATGTCTTCCAGCGAAAGAGCAAAGCCGTTGACCCCGGCAGCAATCATAGCTCGGATGTTAGCGGCGGCAAATGCCCCGACAGCGACAATGGGCGTATTGACGCCGGCATCGCGCACTGTTTTTACAAAGGCCGCAGCCTCGTCTACGCCCGTGTCTGTCGGTATGGTAACATAATCAATATCAAGGGCGGCCAAAGTGCCGACAGATGATGCCGATGCCGCAGCAATACCGATGATGGCCTCGGCTCCAAGTTTTTCGCGCAAAGCGCGTGCATTGGTCGATGACTCAGATATATATACGCCGTGTACGCCCATTTCAGCGGCCAACTCGGGGTTGTCTTCTATGGTTAGAATGACGCCTTGCTCACGACATTCGTTTGCGATGACTGACAATTGGGCGCGGGCGTCCTGGTCGGGAATATCATCGATACAAACCTGTATCCATCCACATCCGGCCTGTACGGCCAAATGAGCCTGTTCGGAAAGTTCGAGCCCTATATGTCTTTTTGCAATGAATAGTAGCATGGTATAATATGTGGACTTATGTTATTTGTGGACAAAGGTAGTGATTATGCGCGTACACACAAAAAAAAGGCGAACAATTCGCCTCCGGTAATGCTAAAATATGGGAGAGTACGAATACCGCACGTCTAAGACAATAATGTCTTGGTGATAGTGTCGGAAGCCTCTTGCAATTGTTTCTCGTATGGTATACGTTCTTCGATTTGTCGACACCCGTATAGCACCGTGGCATGGCTGCGACCTAAACGTTGTCCTATGGCCTTGAATGACATCTTGGCAAGTTGTTTGGCCAGGTACATCACCATCTGGCGCGCATCCGAAATTTCGCGCTTGCGCGAGGAGGTAAATACCAAACTCTGTTCCACGTTGTAGTATGAGCACACTTCGCGAAGCACATCATCAAATTCGGTGCTGCGCCGAGTGGTGCGTATGGCATTGCCCACGACGTTGCGAGCCAATTCCAGGGACACCGGGATGTTACAGAAAGTCGCACGTGCCACTATCGATGTCATCACGCCCTCAATGTCACGGATGCTGTCGGTGACGTTATTGGCTATATAAGTCATCACATCGTCCGGCAATTCAATGCCTTCGCTTGCAGCTTTTTGGCTGAGTATGTGTCGACGCAATTGCAGATCCGGACGCTCGAGACGTACGGAAATACCCCACTTGAAGCGACCGAGCATACGCGCTTCAAAACCTTTCATATCTGCGGGCGCACGATCCGAAGACAGTACAATCTGTTTGTTGTTGAGATGCAGATAATTGAATATATTGTAGAACATGTTTTGCGTTTTGGGCTTGTCGTTCAAGTCCTGGATGTCGTCTACAATAAGGGTGTCTATACTCTGATAGAAATTGAAGAACTGGTTGGTCTCGCCACGCATGTGAGCTGTAGTGAACTGGCTCTGGAAGGTGCGCGAGGTAAGGTATACCACCCTCATGTCGGGGAAACGTTCTTTGAGGCGTATGCCTATGGCTTGGATAAGGTGGGTCTTGCCCACGCCGGTGTCTCCGAAAATAAAGAGGGGATTGAACGTCTTGACCTGCGGGTCGTTGGCTAAAGACTCGGCTATGATCAGGGCGTTTTTGTTCGATGACGACACACAATAATTCTCGAAAGTAAACCTAGGGTTGAGTTGTGGGTCTACCGAACCGACAGGTCGTGGCGCAAAGGGATTGGCCACTGCCGGCGTAGTTACAGCCTTGCTTCGCGGTGTGCTGGCCACGTCCACTTGCGTGTCAGGCTCTTTGCTTACGACATTGAACAGGTAGTGCAATTGTACGTCCGGGCCGTATACTCGGTGCAGTATAGGCCCTATGATGTCAAGATAGTTGGCTTCTATATGCTCGGCAAACAACGGCGTCGGGACCATCAGTTTAAGGTCATTGCCGACGTGGCTCACTTCGCTGATGTCCTTGAACCATAGGTCATACTCGCTTGCGCTAACTTCTTTACGGATTAGCGTAAGACAATCTTCCCATAGTGGCGTATGGCTGCCCGGTTTGTTCATAATCAGTTAAGTGGTAGACCCGTATTTTGCAGAAATATCTACCTGCGGCGAAAGATGGCTGACGCTGCAGGCGCATAACGTGGATTGCAAAGTTGGCGATTTTTTTTTAATCTGCCAAAAGATATTTTCACAATAGTCGGCCAAATTCTTCTAAAAACCAACAAGCCAGGGCGTTTTGTCGGAGCATTTTTTTTTTGTAACTTTCGGGCGTTTTTGGACGGATGTGCCGTACATAGACACAACGGCCGATAGTTCACACCATCTACTCATTATGGATTACAAGACTCCGTTATTCAGCATTATCACAGTAACTTACAATGCTTCTACTACGCTTGGCCGTACAATGCAAAGCGTGGCGGTGCAGTCATGCGACCGATATGAACATATAATTATGGACGGAGTGAGCACGGATGACACCGTGACTATTGCCCGAAAGTATGCCGATAGTCGCACGCGTATTGTCTCGCAACCGGATGCAGGATTGTATGATGCCATGAACAATGCTATGGATATTGCCTCGGGTGAGTATCTTATATTTCTTAATGCCGGAGACAAATTCCATGATGCCGGGGTGCTGCAACGCCTTGCCGAGGCAGTAGAAGCCAACTGCCGCCCCGGCATAGTCTACGGACAGACGAATTTGGTGGATGATGAGGGGCGGTACATAGGTCCGCGACACCTCAAAGCCCCGCGTAAGTTGACTGTCAATTCTTTCAAGAAAGGAATGCTGGTTTGCCACCAAGCTATGGCTGTACGCCGCGATATAGCTCCGCTCTATGATACGAGATGGCGCTTCTCGGCCGATTATGACTGGTGTGTCGTATGTCTGCAGCGCTCGCCTAAGAATGTGTATGTAGACTGCACGTTAATTGACTACTTGTACGAGGGGATGACCACTCGTAACCACGGCGCATCACTTCGTGAGCGTTTTCGCATAATGGCTCGCCACTATGGACTTGTACCGACCATGCTGCGACATCTGGGCTTTGCACTGCGCGGCTTCGGGCGTAAACTCGCCAATCCTCGTAGCAGGCAATGACTACCCAAATCGTAGATTCCGTTACATGGGCGCATAGTCCGCGCGAATTCTATGGTCCGATAATAACCTATGGTTTTGCTTGGCTTATATGCCTTGACGGTAATGTGGCAGGTTGCCTGTTTACACTGTTTGTCCGATAAAATTTTATGTTTATGACGGACAATGTCCGAAATCGACCGCTTTTTGTCCGAAATATTCACCCACCCAGAAGTGTATGTGTGTTAATTTTGCACCTGTAAGAAGTCGCGTGTCTATGTGGTGTTAGTTAGGTGTTCCGACCTGCCGTATAGCCGACGACCTGTCAATGCACGACATCCAACTTATACAAAGACCAAACTAAACAATACAATACTAATCTCTAAGAAAAGATGTATATGAAAAGAACTCTACTGACATTTGGCATCGTTGCCGCAGCCATGCTGTTGCCTTGCGTGGCTTCAGCCAAAAACATCGCCGGCTATCCGACCGTCGATGGCTGGGATTACACAGTTTACGATGATGGAACAGCGGAACTTATCAGTGCTCCCGGAGCCACCGGCTCTGTCGTTGTCCCCGACGTAGTCACGCACAATGGCAAATCCTACACGGTTACCTGTTTGGGCGGACAATCTTTCAACGGGAATAAAAACATCACTGCGATACAGTTGCCTTCGGGGCTCAAAGAGCTTGGGGGACGTGCCTTAGCTTGGTGTGAGAATCTGGAAACGGTCACCGGCGGTCCCGAGGCGTTAGAGAACATATATCAATATAATCTTATGGGCTCGAAATGGATGGAAAACCAGCCGGAAGGTCCCGTCTACTTCAAGAAATGGCTGATTAACTTCAAGGGTAAGTATGAAGAGGATGTCTTCGCTCTGGCTGAAGGCACCATCGGTGTGATGCAGTGGGGTAAATATAGTGGTATCAGGTCTAAGGTTATGCGCGTGCCGGCATCCACAAAGGATATAGATATAGTCACTATTATGAACGATTATGACGGAATGCACTATCTGGAGCGTTTCGAGGTAGACAAAGGCAATACGACATACTTCAACGACGAGGTGGGTGCTTTGTACAAAAATGGCGTGTCGATCACCATCAACGAGGTTGAACATACCGGTGTTGCGTTTGTATGTCTCCCGAAGGCAAATCCCGCGAAGGTCTACAACGTGCTCCCCGGCACAAAATTCTTGACGGCAAAATCCCTAAATAACTGGAACCTGGAGCAGTTCAACGCCCCCGAAGGCGTAGTGTATGTAGGCAACGAAGTCTTCCGCTTTAATTCTCCCAAGGGAGTCGACCTGCCTTCGACCGTCCTAAAACTATATGACTCTTTCTACGTGGCAGAAGGTGTCGAAACGATTGCGCTTCGCGCCACCGCAGTGCCTGAGCATACTAATGACTTATTCTACAAATGCCCGAATGCCACGCTGTATGTACCGGATGCTTCGGTAGACGCTTATAAGGCTGCTACGGCTTTCGCCGTAGTGAAGCAAATCCTGCCGC